>Ga0208694_1000343_pt1 | contig 70920 bp, 76 predicted proteins | sample AD_UKC078_MetaG_FD_184442 | JGI IMG/M metagenome (GOLD analysis project Ga0208694, IMG submission 184442) | Active sludge microbial communities of municipal wastewater-treating anaerobic digesters from USA - AD_UKC078_MetaG (SPAdes) (version 2) | ecosystem: Engineered > Bioreactor > Anaerobic >...
GCGGAGAGATGTACTACAAAGTGATGCTTTTTATTTTGGTGGTAATATTGGCACCTTTTGTAGAGGAATATATCTTCAGATATTATATTTATGATAAGCTTTTACTGAAAAGTATGCCCCATGCGGCAGCTGCCATCATATCAACATTAATTTTTACTCTGCTGCATTTTAATATATCAGGCATTCCCACCTTTTTGGGGTTGGGGCTTTACTGTACATTCATATATGAGAGAAAGGGCTTTTATGGTGCCGTAACCGCCCACCTGGTATCAAACCTTGTTACTGCGGCAATGTTAATTGTATAGGAAAGGATACTTTCCTATACAATGGGGGATGCAAGGGGGGAAGCCCCCTGCCGATAAAGGAGGGTGCTCAGCTGCAGAGCAGCGTCGAAGGGAACCATAGGGTTCCCTAGCGAAAAAGTGCGGCGCGAGACGCACTTTTAATTGTATAGGAAAGGATAAGTATTCATATGGAAATTGAATTTCATAGAGTATTATTGGACGCATTGACGGAAGCCATAATGAGAAAGTCGGTAGTGACTGTGAAGAATATGGAAAACGACAGTATGATAGTGGTTACTGCCACCGAAGATGAAATAATAATATCCCTGAGCAGGATTCCTTCCATGATGAATGATGTAATATCAGCGGTATCTGACTGCCTGGGCAGGTGCCCTGACATGATATATGACAGAGCCAGTGTATTGAAGGACGATATTGTTATATACTATATGGTTTGGCTCAACAATAATGAAGGAGGAAGATCCTTCGTGGAGAAGGAGTTCGCTGTGCCTCAGAACAGGATAACCTATTTGAGCCAAAAGGCTCTTGGCTATCTGCAAAATATGAATTAATAATATATCATCAAGCATTGCTGAGGAAGAACAAAGATTGGAACCATACTCTGCACACAAGAAAAGTTACCATACATGAATTGGAATAAGGCCTAAGGCCTTATTTACTTATGGTTCCAAATTCTGTATAATATCTATGGCGGACTCAATATTTTGTTTGTGGGGGTAATAAAATGCTTAAAAAGCTAAAGCTGTTTTTTATCAAACCAACGGAGCTGTTCAGGGATTACATCGAGAAGCCTGTCTGGGCATTGAAGCTGTTCGTTATAGCTCTTGTGATAGGCTTATATACCTATGGAACCAAGATTCTTGGCAAGGATTTGTTTATTGAAATGATGGAAGAAAAGGCAGCAGCTATGCCGCCTGAACAGGCTGAAGCATTAAGGGCATCAATTGCTTTTATGAATACGCCTATGATGAACCTAATTTCTGCTGTTGTAGCAGCAATATCAACAGTCGCCATCATTCTGCTGGTTGCACTTGTATATAAGGCATTTATCAGAGCACTCAAGGGTGAAATAAAATACAAACAGGTTCTGGCAGTCTATACTCTGGCATATATGGCATCTATTGTTGGTATAGCGGTAAAGTTTGCCTACATGTATTTCACAGGCAACCTTCTATATCTGGATTTAAGTCCAACATTTAAAGACGTACTGCTTAACAACCTTGATCCATTTGTTATCTGGCAGTCAATACTTATGGTATTCGGAATATCTGCAGTATCAGGCATTCCTGAAAAGAAGAGCATCATTATAGTAGCAGTAATGTGGCTGGTTGCTCTGGCAATATCATTCGGCTCTGTGATGTTGGCTAATTAAACTTAGTAATATTTCCTTTTTGTTAAGCTCGGGCTCTTCAATAACCTTTTCTAAAAGGCTGTTGAGGAGTTTTTTTATTTTCTTCCCGGGTTTAATACCCAATGCAATAAGGTCATCACCGTTTACTGCAAGAGATTTCAGGCTTGTACACTGGCCTTTTTCCTTGATATCCTTATATAATTCCCATATTTTTATGAATTTCCCGGTGCGTTCCTTAAGAAGTCCGGGGTTCTGCGCCTTTTTATCCGCCTCAATGACCTTAAGAAGGCTTTCAAACATATCATCTCCAACTCTGGACATGGCTTTCCTGACTGATTTTGCATCGGCCTTTATGTGCATATCATGGCATCGCACCAGCAGAAGTATTTTGTCCATGGACTTTTTGTCAAATCTCAGCCTTGACATGGCTGTTCCGGAAAGCTTGACACTTAGCTGCTGGTGATTATAAAAATGATCTATTCCTTTGCTGTCTGTGGTTTTTGTACCCGGCTTTCCTATATCATGCAGCAGCATTGCCCATCTGAGGATCTTGTCCTTTTCAACATGGGCTACTGAGCGCAGCGTATGCTCAGCTACATTATACGAATGGTAGGGATTGTTCTGATTGGTTATAAAGCAGGGCTCAAACTCCGGCAGAGTATATTTTATCAGCTTTGTATCCTTCAGCAGCGAAAAGCAAAGGGGGTTATCGGATAATAGTATTTTTGTAAGCTCATCTCTTATACGCTGGGAGCTTATGCATCCTATCAGACTGCTGTTTATTTCAATGGATTTCAACGTTTTTTCATCAACAGAAAATCCGAGTTGTGCGGAGAAACGTACAGCCCTCAGCATACGAAGGGTATCTTCACTGAACCTTCTTTCAGGGTCTCCCACTGTCCTTATAATGCCTTTCCTGATATCCGCCACACCGCCAAAGGGATCCACAATTCCGGCTTCAGGGCTGTAAGCAATGGCATTTATGGTGAAATCCCTTCTTGAAAGGTCTTCTTCAATGGAAGAAGTAAAGGTTACAGCCTTGGGTTTCCTGAAATCAGCGTATTCACCGTCTATGCGGTAAGTGGTAACCTCAAAGAGGCTTCTCTCAATTATTACAGTGACGGTGCCATGCCTGATCCCCGTATCCGCGGTTTTTTGGAATAATTCTTTTACCTCTCCGGGTAACGCATCAGTTGCAATATCCCAGTCTTCGGGCACTTTCCCAAGTATGCTGTCCCTTACGCAGCCTCCTACGATGAAAGCTTGGTAATTGTGCTCATGCAGCTTATCCAGTATAAATTGAACCTTCCGGGGTATGGGGATTTCAATATCGTATTTCATATACCGTCCCTCCGTTTTTATCCTCCAAGGGTCACATCCTGATACTGATACCACTCAAGGGCTTTATACAGATGCTCCGGTTTAAAATCCGGCCACAGGTCATCGACAATATAAAAATCAGCGTACACTGATTGTATAGGCAGAAAACCGCTGAGCCTGCGTCTTCCGCCCCATCGGATAATCAGGTTCACTCTTGAAATGTCGGCAGAGGCAATATGCTCCGGATGGTTCAAATCCCAGTTCCATCCATAATTGACCAGGAAGTTGATTTTTATAAGCCCCCGCCCGAACTTTGCCCTCTTGGTATAAGGAAGAAGCTCTTGGGGAAACATTGGGGAGCTGGTATTCCCAATGACCAATAGCTCCGCATCCTTCCCTGTAAGTTCCATTACAGCATCGACGCAAGCTTTTCTGAAAGCTTGTGTCTGTATGGAGGGCCTCCTGGTATTGTCTTCTGTAAAGCCGTATAGGGTTAACTCTTTTATTCCAAGCTCAATACATAGTTTGTAAAGCTCAAAGCCCGGTTTTATTCCGTGGCAGTATCCATCCTGCTTCTCTAAGCCCTTTCCCAGGGCCCATCTCCTGTTTCCGTCGGGAATAACTCCAATGTGCATCGGAAGCCTTTTAAAGCTGGGAACGCTCATAGGTTCACCTCGCATAATTAATTCGTATTGCTTTATTATTCCCGATATGTAAAGAATTAGCCTTAGATGCTTTATATAATTATAGCTTTTTTTGCGGCAGCAGTACAGCATAAACCTTTGCACTTGCCTGATAAGAAGAATAATGTCCCGCGTCCCCATGTCCCCGTCGCATTATTCTTCATATATTACGTTACAGTTAAAGGAAAATCGCAAACTGTGTAGAATATATGAAGGGAATAAATATGTGAGGGGAAATAAATGAAGAAGTTTATCAGAATTTTTGCATTGGTGCTTTTAATTATGTTTGCTGTTTCAGGCTGCTTTATCAAGGGGGCGGATCTCCCTGAAGATATGGTCGGAATGCCTTCAGAGGGTTACGGCAATACCCTGGGAAATATAACAAACGGCGGTGTTGTGGCATTTCAGGAAGGCTGGGTATATTACTGCAACGGCAATGATGATGTAAATATATACAAAATGAGAATAAACGGATCGGAAAAAACCAAATTAAACAGTGATAAGTCAATGTTCCTGAATGTGCAGGGAGACTGGGTTTATTACAGCAATATTGAAGAAACGGAAAAAAGCAGCATATATAAAGTAAAAACAGACGGCACTAAAAGGACAAAGCTGACTAACGACTCTGCATCCTTCATAAATGTTGTAGATGAATGGATTTATTACAGCAATGCTTCCGATAACAGGCGAATTTACAAGATCAAAACTGACGGTACGGAAAAAACACTCATCGGGGACAACTTTTCCTCATATTTGAATGTGCATGATGGGTGGATTTATTACACTAACGGAGACGCTAAAAAGCGGATATATAAAGTCAATATTGAAGGAACGGAAAATGTCATAGTGTCGGAGGATTCGGCAGCATATATAAATGTGGACGGAGACTGGATATACTACAGCAACGGCTCTGAAGGGAACAAGCTCTATAAAATCAGGACTGACGGTACTGAGAATACTGAGCTTACAAAGGAAGAAGCCCTCTTCATAAATGTATCGGAGGAATGGGTATATTATAGCAATGGATATAACGGCAACAGGATATTCAGGATAAAAAAGGATGGCACAGATAAGGCAATTCTGAACTACGAAAGCTCCAAGTTTATAAATATCGCTGACGGATGGCTGTACTTCATTGTTGATTCTGCCTCATACAGATTATTTAAGATGAAAAGCGACGGTACAAAAATACAGATGGTAGAAAAAGTAGAAAGGTAAGAAGTGCGCTTCTTACCTTTTAAACTATCAAATCCACATGCTGCACCGATCCGGCAGTACCGTTCTCATGAAGGAAAATGCCGGTTTTCTGAATGACTCCGTTTTCCTTGTTTTCTTCTCCTCTCAAGCTGAAGGCCGTTCCTGCGCTGCCCAGGTATATTGCGCCTATACCCTTCTCGCCGAGAGCAAAAAGCGTGTCATTTCCATATTCGTCCTTTGTCCATATTCTAAGTCTGTCGAAAATTATGTCGTTTTCGTCTATCCATCCATTTTCATCCAAATCATATTGTGATAAATCAGCAAAGCCGTCGCCGCTTTGAGGGCCGAAAAGCTCGCTTCCGTCATTTATTTTCCCGTCATTGTTGAGATCGAGAGAAAGGAAACCGCTTCCCGCAAGCAGCCGGGATATCTGGTCAGGGCTTCCGTCACAGTCAATATCGAAACTGAATTTATTGTCTGACAGAATTGCCGAAGGAGCATCGAAATTTATGACAAGGGGATCCTTTCTTAACGCATCCCCCGCTCTTATGTGGATTTCTTCACTTGAGAAAAACTCCCTGCTCATATTCAGTTGGAGGTCTATTTTAATTTCCCTCCCGTCGGAAGTTCTTATAGTTCCGGTTGAGCTGAAGGACACCTTTTCACTTTCATAATGAATGGATTTGCTGTCGTAGATCAATCCCCATCCGGCTCTTGGGTTCCCGTTGCCTTGATTTGCCGGAACACCCCGGTTAATGGGCATATCACTGTTGATTCTGATCTTTTTCGGTATTTTGAATCTGAATTTTTTGCCCAGAAGCTGTGTCAGCATTGCTTCGATAAGCATAAGCTTTTGTTTGTCTTCTCCGGCAAGCTCCTCTTCAATATCAGTATCAATGCATTGGGAATTGGTGCTGCTGATTTGCTGATGAAGTTCCATGGCTTTTTTTGAGATATCAATGATGATTCCGGGAGGGCTATTCATTGATGTTTCAGGATTATCACCTATCCAGAACTGCATGTTTTCCTGTTTCTGTTTAAAGGTTACCGAGGAGTGCTCGCTCTTTAAACAGATGTTTGAATTCTCGATCTTCATTTTTCCACCTCCGTGTGACATTACGCCAAAGCCGCAATCCTTTTTTGCTTTGGTATAGATATTATATAAGTTATCGGAAAAATTCCGCATATTCTTTATGTGTATACATAAATATGCTACAATAATTGTATCGATACAAAAAGGGGTGAGGGTATGGGTGAAGTGATAATTCCGGAAGATATAGAAATAAATATAGACAAAAGCAGCGGCAGTCCGATTTATATACAGCTGTATGAGCAGTTGAAAAAATATATAATTGAAGGTATTGTTACGGAAGACTGCAAGCTTCCAACAATCAGAGACTTCGCTGAGCATCTGGGAGTGAACAGTATAACCATAGTCAATGCATACAAGCTGTTGGAGGATAACAAGCTGGTTTATAAGAAGGTGGGAAGCGGAACCTACGTAATGCCGCTGAAGGCTGTGATAAACCTTGAAAGCAATTTCACCTACTCTTTGGATGAAATAGAGTTTGACATGGATATGGGAGCTGATGAGGATATCATAAATCTTTCAACAGCTTCCCCGGACCCAAAGCTTTTCCCCATAAAAGACTTCAGGAGGATGCTGGATGAGGTATTGGAACGGGACGGGGGAAGAGCCTTCATGTATCATGAAAATATGGGGTATAAACCCTTAAGGGAGTCGGTATCAAAATACCTGACGGAATATGGAATTAACGCGGAAGCCACCGATATACACGTTATTTCCGGTGCACAGCAGGGTATAGATATTATATCCAGAGTTCTTTTAACCAACGGAGACTGCGTCTTTGTAGAGAGTCCGACATATAACGGGGCTGTAGCCGTATTCAAGTCAAGGGGGGCAAAGATTGTTGAAATACCGCTTATGGCAGACGGCCCGGATATGAAGGAACTGGAAAAAAAGCTTGCGCTTATTAAGCCCAAGCTTATATATGTTATGCCGAACTTTCAGAATCCTACCGGATACACCTATTCTGAAAGGAAGAGGAAATATCTTCTGCTGCTATGCAAAAAATATGATGTTACGGTGGTTGAAGATGATTACATGAGCGACCTGAGTTATCTTGACGTAGGGAAAAGGCCTCTTAAGGCGCTTGACAGGGAAGGCAGGGTGATATATATAAAAAGCTTTTCCAAGATATTCATGCCGGGGCTTAGAGTGGGATATCTGATAATTCCGGAAGGCTTAAAGGAAAATGTTATGGGCATCAAGCATATAACAGACATATATACCTCAGGATTAATGCAAAGGGTTCTTGATTTGTATTTCAGAAGCGGCATATGGAGCAAGCACTTGGAATATATGAAGCGGGAATACAGCCTGAGGTATTTTGAAGCAGTAAGATCTGCAAGAAAGTATCTTAGGGGGGCAAGCTTCACCCAGCCTTATGGAGGGTTGAATCTGTGGGTCAAGCTGCCGGAGAAGGTATCATCCGTTGAACTTTTTGAAAGGTGCAGAGACAGAAAGGTGATTTTTACGCCGGGCACCGTATTCATAAAGGGGGAGGCCGGAGAGATGCATATAAGGATAAGCTTTGCCGCTGCAAGCCTCGGAAAAATCGCGGAAGGAATATCCATAATAGGAAATGTAATGGAGGAGATTAAAGACAGTGCTAAATAATCTCCTTTAAGTCCTTTACTGCATTTGCATCAAGCTTTCCTATATCATGGAGCAAGGCCGCAATTTTCATTTTCATTGTTGATTCCTTGTCAAAATTGTAATACTCGCAAAACATTGAGGCAGGATTGGTATTGATATTTTCCAGTACGGCTGTTCATCATTGTAAATAAGCTCAAACATATCAGCTATATGTATTATCTGGGCTTCCTCAGGAATGTCACTTCCTGCAAGCCCGTTGGGGCCTGAGCCATTCCAGTTTTCGTGATGAAATTTTATGAATCTTGAAATACATTATTAAGCTTTTCTGCAATGCAAAGTGATGCAAGGGCTGCCCGTTTTGAGTGGCTGGCGAAGTTGTGGTTATATATGCTGAATCTTGGTATAGGAACATTAGAATTAATCCTTTTGTGTTCGTCTTTAGAAAATTATGATGTTTTTTTGATTACTTAAATAACTTATAGGGAACACTTGAAGTTGAGAATTTACTTAAGCAGAATCGGAGGTAAATGATGAAGTTCTACATAGGTATAGACGTAGGATCTGTGAGTACAAATGTAGTAGCAGTGGATGACAGCTTCAATGTATTATCAAAGCAATATATCAGAACAAACGGCCAGCCTCTTGAATCGGTGAAGGAGGGACTGAGAAACCTTAAAGCAGAGCTGGGCAGCGGCTCAAAGGTTTTAGGCGCAGGTGTTACCGGCAGCGGCAGACAGCTTAGCGGCATAATGGTGGGAGCAGATGTAGTAAAAAATGAAATAACTGCTCATGCAACTGCTGCTATTACATATTTTCCTGACGCAAGAACCATATTTGAAATCGGCGGACAGGATTCCAAGATTATAATGCTTAAGAATGGAATGGTAGTTGATTTTGCAATGAACACAGTGTGCGCTGCAGGTACAGGTTCCTTCCTGGAACATCAGGCCGAAAGGCTTAAGGTGAGAATCGAGGAGTTCGGAGACCTTGCTCTGAGAGCTGAAAGGAACGTCAGGATCGCCGGCAGGTGTACAGTGTTTGCTGAATCCGATATGATTGCCAAGCAGCAGTATGGCTTCTCAAAAGCCGACATTATCAATGGATTGTGTGAAGCTCTTGTGAGGAATTACATAAACAATCTTGGAAGAGGGAAAAAGCTTGAACCGCCTTTTGTATTTCAGGGAGGAGTAGCCGCAAACAAAGGTATAAAAACAGCCTTTGAAAAGGTAATAGGGCATCAGGTTGTTGTTCCCGGGCATTACAACGTAATGGGGGCAATAGGTGCGGCAATGCTTGCCAGGGAGTATATTTTAAGGAGCGGCAAAACAACAGGGTTCAGAGGATTTGAGGCCGATGACTTTGATTTTGTGCCTGCAAGCTTTGAGTGCTCCGACTGTGACAATTCCTGTGAAGTAATTAAGGTTGAAATGGACGGCAAGGTTGCGGCAATGTGGGGGGACAGATGCGGCAAGTGGACTAATTCTGTCAATAACAATCCCTTGTAGGATTGCCGGTATCACAGCGAAAAAAGTATATCTTGAGGCACCTTTTTTTTAAAAGGTTGCATATATTTATTCCTTCCGTAATAACTTTATATAAAGAAATATAACTGGCTAAAAGTAATTGACTAAGATGGGAGGGATATTTATCAAACCGAGAATTATTTTATTAACCAAGAAAAATCTCATAATTTATGCTGTATTATTCATTGTTCTGGTTATTGGCTTGGTCTTATTGTTTACATTAAGAAGCAATGAAGCGGGGCTTGCTGCTTCAGGCTATACATATTTGAAATACAATGATGGGGTATATGTAGGTGCAGAGAAAACGGAATCCGGGGATGTCAAGGCGGAGGTAACAATAAAAAACGCAAAAATTAAGGACATAAAGCTTATCGAAATGCCCCCCGACTACATAAGCAACAATCCCAACATCAAGGATGAAATTTCCGACGTAATCTATACAATAATAAAGAAACAGGATGTGGCAGCTGCAAGTGATACGGGAACTGCCTCCTATGTGTTGAGCAAGGTAATAAAGGCAGTAAGAAATGCCCTTAATGAATCTATGTTAGTACAGTGAAAAAAGAATGGGACATGGAGACGGGGACATGGGGGGAGACATGGGGACGTTTCGCCTGTCCCGCTGAAAGCGGGACAGGCGAAACGTCCCCGTGTCCCCCCCGTGTCCCCGTGTTTCGTGCCTCGTATCCGGAAAATCGTTTAGTGATTGCGTTTGCAGCTGGGACAATAGCCGAAGAAATAAAGCTGTTGATTGGTAAGCTGGTAACCCGTCTTTTTCTGCACTTGATCCGCAAGGTCAAAAAGCATTTCATCGTATACGTCTTCAACTTTTCCACAAGCTATGCAAGTAATGTGAGGATGTTGATTTACATTTGCATCATATCGGAATTTATCTTCCCCTACATTGAGCTCTTGAACCAACCCAAGATCCTTGAATACCTCAAGGGATTTATATACTGTTGCCAGGCTCATTGTGGGATATACCGGCTGAAGCTTGCTGTACAGCATGTCAACACTTGGATGCTCTTTTGTATTCTTCAGTATGTCGTAAACAGCTATACGCTGGGGAGTAACTTTATAGCCCTTTTCCTTTAAGAATTTAATTAAATCAATCATATTCATTCCTCCAGCGAAATTATTTTTTATCAAAAAGGAGCTAATAATCCATATTGATACGCTATACTACCTGAATGAACCGGAAACTGCAGCAAGATGCATACATTACAGCTATCTTCATTATGATAAATTTTATCACAATGCGGCATACAAAAATCATAATGTAATAATTTGTTTTTGTCAATATTAATTAGGAAAAATTTGTCAAATTTGATAAATATAGTACGAAAGCTATCAATAATAAATATTAATAAATATATTATATAATTTAATTATAACACTAAATTGCAAAATGTAAATAAAATTATGAAAACATTCTTCAAACACCGGAAGCCTGATTTGAGCTGCGGGTAAAGCAATGAGTAGCAAAAAAACGGGAATCCACTAAAAACACGGTGGAGAAAACAAAGACATCCGTGTATTCTGTGTTACCCGCCCTTTGTAACCTCAGGGCCCTGCCTATTCTAATCCTGCGGCTATCTTGACTGCTTTCTGGTGCCCCGGATCTGATCTGCTTCCGCTGTGAGTCCTGCTGTTCCTGAAGTGTATGCAGAAGTGCCCGTTCATTCCATTATCGGTTATATCTTCTCCCCCGTGGGGCATTCCGTTCATGGAGGCTGCAATTTTTCTCAGAACGCCCTCATCATCTTCTATAGTTAATATTATAGGCCTTCTGTTCCAACTCCAGCTTCCGCCGTATATGCTCTTCATGATTTTTGTATCCTCAGGGGTCAGAGGTTCGGTATCGGCGTGGTTTCTGCCGTACAATCTCCGGACATTAAAGGATTTGCCTGTCTCTACATCGGTGACTGTGGCTTTGTCACCCTTATCGTATATGTACTGAACATCTTTGAACCAATCAAGGTATTCGCCCTTTGTGCCGGAGGCATCGGAAGCTTCCGTAGTATCTTCTTCAACATCTTGATCGGTTCCTTCAGGAATTTTTATTTCCTGTCCAATCTGAATAACGGTATCATTATTAAAATTGTTTTCATTCTTTATTGACTCTGCAGAAACACCATAATCCTCCGCTATGGATTCTATTGTATCTCCTTCCTTTACCACATATATATTTTTGTTATGCTCATATATATTGCCAAGCTCCGAACTGTCCTGCACGGAGGGCGGAGGTACCGTCTGCACAGGGGCAGGCTTCACTACTTTTACAACATTGGGAATTATTATTTCATCACCTATGGTAAGTATGCTTTTTTCATTAAGTCCGTTATAATCAAGGATGGATTCTACGGAGACATTATAGTCACCCGCAATATCCCATATGGTATCCCCCTTTTTTATTTTATACCGGACATTAACCTTTGTAGTGTCTTTTTTGGCGGAGGAGGAACGGCTTGGGATTGCAATATGCCCTCCCGTCAGCTCATTAAGCTTTCCGATGGTTATGGGGCCTATTATTCCATCGGTGCCTAAGTTATATTTTTCTTGAAATTTCAATACTGCGCCTTCGGTAACTTCTCCGAAGTAGCCTGTGCAGACCTCGTCAAAAAAGCCGAGCTTTTTAAGTGCAGCCTGAATCTCTGCAATTTCCGCCGAAGAATCTCCTCTTTTGTATACGGATGTGTCGGCATAAGACGGAATAACCGTAATAAAAAGTATGATCAGGGTTAGCATAGCTAATGCTATTCTTTTGTAAGCAGATTTTTTCAATTGGATATCTCCTCTCAAAAGGCTTACGGGTTAGCATTCAGCCTGTCTAATTAGTTTCATTATACTACAGTTATGCACTTGTGAAAAGCAAATTTTTCCAAGAGCAATTGTGCCGTAATGTTAAATTTAGTATTAGCAGGAAATATATAATATGAGTCGAATTATAATATCATAATATATAAGGATTTATGATTGTGCTATGCGTGTTTTCGATACGCCGAAAAATCCGGGAAGATGTTCGGGGGAAAAAAGAGAAAAGGCAAATAGCCTGATGAATAAGCCAGGGAGGAGATGCTTATGGAGGGGCAACCCCACAGTTCATATGACGCTTATCTCTTCAGGGAGGGGAACCACTATAGGAGTTATGGTTTTTTGGGTGCACATTTCACTAATATTAACGGTACTGACGGAGCGCAATTCCTTGTATGGGCTCCCAATGCCGATGCTGTGCATCTGATAGGGGATTTTAACAATTGGAGAAGCGGCGCCAATCCCATGGTAAAGGACGATGATTCCGGAATATGGTCAGTATTTGTTCCCGGCTTAAGAGAGTGGGATATGTACAAATATGAGATGCACTCCAGGGATGGAAGAGTTAATGCAAAATCAGACCCCTTTGCGTTTTATTCAGAGCTTCGGCCGGGCAGCGCATCAAAGCTTGTTTCCCTTGGAAGCTATAAATGGAATGACGGCAATTGGATGGAGAATAGAAAAAGAACAAATATTTATGAAAGCCCTGTAAACATTTATGAGGTACATGCAGGCTCATGGAGGCAAAAACCCGATGGTAGGTATTATTCCTATAGGGAACTCGCGGAAGAACTGGTGGACTATGTAAAGAATATGGGCTTTTCTCATATTGAGATGATGCCCCTTACAGAGCATCCTTTTGACGGTTCCTGGGGGTATCAGTCCACGGGATACTACTCAGTCAACAGCAGGTATGGCTCGCCTTATGATTTCATGTACTTTGTAGACAAATGCCATCAGGAGGGCATCGGGGTGATACTGGACTGGGTACCGGGGCATTTCTGCAAGGATGATCATGGCCTGAGGCTTTTTGACGGTACAACCCTTTATGAGTACGAAGATCCCAAAAAAGGCGAAAATTACGGATGGGGAACCTGCAATTTTGATCTTGGGAAGCCCGAAGTGCATAGCTTTTTAATATCAAATGCGGTGTTCTGGTTTGACATATATCATGTAGACGGCCTGAGAGTTGATGCAGTTGCAAGCATGCTGTACCTTGATTATGACAGGGAACCGGGAGAATGGATACCCAATATTTTCGGGGGCAGGGAAAATCTTGAGGCCGTGGATTTTGTCAGGAAGCTTAATAAAGTTGTTTTTGAGTATTTTCCCGGTGTAATGATGATAGCCGAAGAGTCCACCGCCTGGCCCCTTGTGACGGCCCCCACCTATCTGGGCGGACTGGGCTTCAACTATAAATGGAATATGGGCTGGATGAACGATATGCTTAAATACATGAAAACAGATCCTTCGGACAGGAAGCGGCACCACAACCTTCTCACCTTTTCTCTTATGTATGCATATTCAGAGAATTATGTTCTTCCGCTGTCCCATGACGAGGTTGTCCATGGGAAGAAGTCCTTGCTTGATAAAATGCCCGGGGACTATTGGCAAAAATTTGCAAACCTTAGAGTTTTTCTGGGGTATATGGCAGCGCATCCGGGGAAGAAGCTGCTTTTCATGGGAGGGGAGCTGGGACAGTTTATAGAGTGGAGGTATGACCATCCCTTGGATTGGATGCTGCTGGATTATGAAATGCACAGGGGGATACAGAACTATGTAAAAATGCTTAATCAGGTATATGCAAGGGAACCGGCCCTTTGGGAACTGGATCATGTATTTGAAGGGTTTGAATGGATTGATGCGGATAATTCGATGCAAAGCATAATAACCTTCCTGCGTAAGGGGAAAAGGCCGGAAGATACCGTTGTTGCAGTATGCAACTTCACTCCCGCAGTATACGAGGGCTATAAAATCGGAGTGCCGTACAACTGCAGCTATTATGAGATATTCAACAGTGACCGTCAGGAGTTCGGAGGTTCAGGCTTCAATAGTACCTTAATATTTTCAGCTGTTAAGAAGGAATGGCACAACCGGCAGCAGATGATCAAAATTAATGTACCGCCTTTGGCAGTATTGTATTTAAAACCTGCAGCCATTCCGGAGAATGAAAGAAAAATGGAAACAGTACAGCTGGAAACCGCAGCGGCAAAATAATAGACCTGTTTTTTAGAATAAATCATCGGGGGCTTTAATAAATATGGATAGACATATTAATTAGAGGAGGGGTACGCATGAAGAAAAAGGAATGGATAGCAATGATCCTGGCTGGCGGGCAGGGAAGCAGGCTTACATTGCTTACCAAAAAGATTGCAAAGCCCGCTGTGTACTTCGGAGGAAAATACAGAATCATTGATTTTGTATTGAGTAATTGTTCCAACTCAGGAATTGATACTGTAGGTGTATTGACACAGTATCAGCCCCTTGTATTGAATTCGTATATAGGGATAGGGAGCCCTTGGGACCTGGATAGAAAGAAAGGCGGAGTCACACTACTGCCTCCTTATGTGAATGAAAGGGGGGGAGAATGGTATAAAGGCACTGCAAATGCAATATATCAGAATATTAATTTTGTTGATGAGTATGATCCGGATTATGTTGTAGTACTATCGGGAGACCACATCTACAAAATGGATTACTCAAAGATGCTGGACTATCATAAGGAAACATCGGCAGAAGCAACTATTGCAGTAATTGAAGTCCCATGGGAGGAGACATGCAGATTCGGGATTATGAATACCGGGCCTGACGGCAGGATAGAAGAGTTTGCCGAGAAACCAAGAAATTCAAAAAGCAACCTTGCTTCAATGGGTATATATATATTCAACTGGGATATCCTGAAAAAATACCTTGTAGAGGATGAAGCAGATCCGGAATCCAGCAATGATTTCGGCAAAAACATCATACCCAAGATGCTGAACAGCGGAATAAGGCTTTTTGCATATCCCTTTGACGGGTACTGGAAGGATGTCGGGACTATTGAAAGCTTGTGGGAAGCTAATATGGATCTTCTGAAGGAGGATAACAGGCTTAATCTTTTTGACCCCAAATGGAAGATATACTCGGTTAATGCAATAAAGCCGCCTCATTTTGCGGGAGCAACAGCTGACATAAAGTGCTCCATGGTAGGCGAAGGCTGTGTCATACACGGGGAAGTCAGGAATTCCGTCCTGTTCCCGGGGGTCTACATCGGCAAGGACACAAAAGTTATAGACACTGTGGTGATGCCCAAGGTTATGATTGGTGAAAACGTAGTAGTAGAACGTGCCATAATCGGTTTGGAATCAGTTATTAATAACGGCTGCAGGATCGGTGACAGTACATCAGGATCCATAACACTTATAGGAGAATATGAGCAGCTGCCCCAAGGAACGGTATATATCTAAGGATTCGGTAGAATAAACTGAAGGAGGGGATACTATGCTGGATTATATGGGAATCATCAACCTGAATGAGAGAGAGGACAATATAAAAGGATTGACAGGCCATAGACCTTTAGCAGCGGTACCGATAGCAGGAAGATACAGGATGATAGACTTCGCTCTTTCAAACCTGGTAAATGCCGGAGTCCAGAATATAAGCATATTTACGCAGAACAAGTACAGATCCCTTTTGGATCACTTGGGGACAGGGAAAGCATGGGATCTGGACAGAAAAAATGACGGACTGTTCATAATGAATCCAATGTATGATTATTACAACTTGGGTATTTACAGGGGCGATATCGAGAATTTCAAATGCCATATGGACTATTTAAATTTCAGCAAACAAAATAATGTGATAATAACCCCCAGCAACATGATATGCAACCTGGATTACTGGGAAGCAATAAAGCAGCACAATGAAACCGGGGCGGATATAACAATTATCTATAAGAAAGCAGACAATTGCACTGTGGATTTCCAGTACTGCAACACACTTGAAATGGATGAATACGGAAGGGTTGAGCGTATTGATATAAACTTTGGAAATGAAAATGAATGCAATGTATCCATGGATATGTACATAATGAAAAAATCACTGTTTCTTGATATTGTGAACAGCTGTGTTTCAACAGGCTACTGCGATTACTTCAGGGAAGCAGTGTATAAGTACCTGCATAAGCTGAAGATATTCGGATACGGATTTAAAGGCTATCTGGCCTGCATTAATTCAGCTTACAGCTATTACAAGACGAGTATGCAGCTTTTGAATATGGATATTTCCAAGGAGTTGTTTTTTAAGAATGGCCTCATATATACAAAAGTAAAGGATGAGCCTCCTACAAAATATAAAGAGAATGCGAGGGTAATAAATTCACTTGTAGCAAATGGATGCACAATAGACGGCCAGGTGGAGAACAGTATTCTGTTCCGAAGCGTAAAGATTAAAAAAGGAGCAGTAGTAAAAGACAGTATTATTATGCAGAATTGTTCGATAGAAGAGGAGTCAAGGGTTATAAATGCCATATTGGATAAAAGCGTAAGGGTTTCAAAGGGTAAGCGGATAATAGGATATGCGGACAATCCTGAGATAATTGAGAAAAAAGCGGTAATCTGAAGACATGAATAACACTTAAGCACATCCCCGCCGAAGCATCGGCAGGGATGCGCTGTATTGTCTATAAGCTTTCTAAAAATTGTACCCGAAAGCCGTCAGGGTCAGCAACAAAAAAGAAGCGCACGTGTTGGTTCGGCTGTATTATATCACTGACAACAGAAATATCGGTACCTTTAAAGCTTTCAAACTTCTCGAGGATGTCCTCCACTTCAAATCCGACAGAAACAGCATTGCCGACAATTGCATCAGGTTGGTTCCTATGGCAGATAAGCTCTACTTTTGTTTCTCCGGTTCCCAGGAAGGCTATCTCGGTATCGAGTCCCGGCTGATAGCGTCTGTCAACGGGTAATCCTACAATTTCAGTGTAAAAATGTATGGATGCATCCAAATCTTTGACCGTCAGTGTAACATGGCGAAAATTCATGAACTGTTCCTCCTGTCTTTTTTATCGGTATGATGCGGTATCATTTCTTAATTATAAACAATTATTCATGCGACTGTCAAAGTGCAACAAAGCTGTGCCTTTTTCATATCTTGTTATTAAATTGCAATTATTATCCTTGGTTAATGTTGTAAAGATATTGTATAATAGATGAAATAATTAATTTTTATCTGAATTTTATGTTATGAGGTGCAAATATGTCTGTCGATAAGAATAAATTCAAGGAAGATTATTTAAAAAAGCTTATGACCATGCATGCAAAGGCTTTTAAAGAGGCAACCAACAATGAAAGGTATTCAGCTCTGGGAAGCCTTATAAGGGATTATGCCGCAATGGATTGGGTGAGAACCAACGAAGAATACCGCAGAAAGAATGCAAAGCAGGTATATTATTTTTCAATTGAATTCCTGCTGGGAAAGCTTCTGGGCAACAACCTGGTGAATATGGGACTGGAAAAGGTGTGTGAGGAAGTGCTTCAAGAGCTGGGCTGCACCCTGAAGGAGGTAAAATCTGCCGAGCCTGACGCGGGGCTGGGTAACGGAGGCTTGGGAAGGCTTGCCGCTTGTTTCCTGGACTCCATGGCTTCACTTGGGATACCGGGGCACGGCTGCGGAATAAGATACAAGTACGGCCTTTTTCAGCAGAAGATTGTTGACGGCTACCAGGTGGAGCTGCCTGAGAATTGGCTCAGGGAAGGGAATGTCTGGGAGATGAGGAAGGCGGGAAAGGCTGTGGAAGTAAGGTTCGGAGGCAAGGTTGCCCCCGAGTATAAGAATAATAGGCTGGAGTTTAAGCATGTGGATTATGAGACAGTACTTGCCGTTCCTTATGACACTCCTATAATCGGATATAATAATGGGACAGTCAATACCCTAAGGCTTTGGAGCGCGGAGAATCCCGAAAAGGATTTTGATTTGTCCTCCTTCAGCAAGGGAGATTATATGAAGGCGGTAGAGCACAAATATTCCGTGGAATCTATATCTCAGGTTTTGTATCCGGATGACAGCTTCGCCGAGGGCAGGAAGCTCAGGCTTAAACAGCAGTACTTTTTCGTATCGGCCGGCCTTCAGAGCATTGTAAGGTCATATAAACGTACTAATGACAATATTTATGATTTTGATGAGAAGGTGGCAATTCACATTAATGATACGCATCCGGCCATTGCCATTCCTGAGCTTATGAGGATCCTCATGGATGAGGAAGGTGTCGATTGGGATACGGCGTGGAAGATTACTACCAATACAATTTCCTACACAAATCACACCATTCTGTCCGAAGCCCTGGAAAAATGGCAGATAGACATGTTTAAGCCCATGCTGCCGAGGATTTACATGATTATTGAGGAAATAAACGAGAGGTTCTGCGGGGATCTTTGGAACAGATATCCCGGGCAATGGGACAAGATATCGAGAATGGCCATTCTGGCTGATGGGAATGTGAAAATGGCCCACCTTGCAATAGTGGGAAGCCACAGTGTCAACGGTGTTGCCAAGATTCACACTGAAATATTAAAAAAACAGGAGCTTGCGGACTTTTACCACTTTTATCCTTATAAATTCAACAACAAAACCAACGGAATCACCCACAGAAGGTGGCTCTTAAAATGCAATCCGGAGCTTGCGCAGCTTCTCACGGATAAAATCGGAGGCTCCTGGAAAAAGCATCCCACAGACCTTATAAGATTCCTGAAGTATCGGAATGACCCGGAGGTGCAGGAAAGAGTAAGACAGATAAAGCAGAACAACAAGCTTGAGCTGACAAAAATTATCAAGGACGAATACTCCATTGAAATAGATGTAAACTCAATATTTGATATACAGATAAAAAGGATGCATGCATACAAGCGGCAGCTGCTGAATGCGCTTCATATAATGTACCTGTACAATTGCCTGAGGGAGAATCCCAGGCTTGATATTATACCGAGAACCTTCATATTCGGCGCCAAAGCTGCACCGGGCTACAAGCTGGCAAAGCAGGAGATCAAGCTTATCAATACCATTGCCGATAAGATAAACAATGACCAAAGCATAGAAAATAAGCTCAAGGTTGTATTTATGGAGGACTACAAGGTATCTCTGGCGGAAAAGATAATACCTGCTGCCGATATAAGCGAGCAGATTTCTACTACAACGAAAGAAGCCTCCGGTACGGGAAATATGAAGCTTATGATGAACGGCGCAATTACTGTTGCTACTTTGGACGGAGCAAATATCGAGATAAGGGATGAAGTAGGGGACGAAAACATAATAATTTTCGGAATGACTGAGAAGGAAGTTTTGGACTATTACAGGAACGGCGGGTACAGCGCAATTGAGATTTACAACAGCGATCCGCGCATCAGGACTGTTGCAGACCAGCTTATAAACGGCTTTTTCCCGGTGAGCAGCGTTGAGTTTCTGGATATCTACAATTATCTTCTTTTGCATAACGATGAATACTTCGTGCTGAAGGACTTCAATGCTTATGCGGAAGCCCATAAAAGGGTGGATGAAACCTACAGGAATAAATCCGAATGGATGAAGATGAGTATTGCAAATATTGCTCATTCTGGGATTTTTTCCAGCGACAGGACAATATCCGAATATGCCTCGGGCATATGGGAGGTCAAAAGGGTGATACTATGACGGATATGATGATTCTGCACAACTCCCGCCGGGAGAAATATCGCTTTCCCTTTGGTGCAGTTCCCTGCAAAAGCACGGTTCGCCTCGGCATTACTGTGAAGGCCTCGCAGCCGGTGAATTCAGCTGAAGTTATAGTAAGCACAGAATGCGGCATTGAACAAAGGATAGCCCTAAGTGCGCCGGAAGGGCAGGGAGAGGACTATTATGCAAATATTGAGGCACCTGAGAAGCCGGGGCTTTTATGGTATTATTTTGAACTGGTTATAGGGGATAAAAAGTATTATTACGGAAATAACGAAAGATTTCTGGGGGGCATTGGAGGTGTATACGGTACAATTCCGCCCCGGTATCAGATTACCGTTTACAGAAGAGAAGCAAGTACTCCTTATTGGTACAAAAAGGCCATAATGTATCAGATATTTGTGGATAGGTTCAGAAACGGCCGTGAAGACTGCAAGGTGCTGAACCCCAAGAAAAACAGCTTTATTTATGCAGACTGGGGCGATACTCCTTTCTATATAAAGGACTGTGAGAAGGGAAGTATTGCCAGGTGGGATTTTTTTGGCGGGAATCTTCAGGGAGTGACAGAAAAGCTGGATTATCTGAAGGAGCTTGGTGTGTCTGTTATATATCTGAACCCTGTTTTTGAGGCACCCAGCAATCACAAGTATGACACCGCCGATTACAAGAATATCGACCCTATGTACGGCAGCAGCGAGACCTTCAGGGACCTTTGCGAAAAGGCAGGAAGGCTTGGAATTTCCGTTATTTTGGACGGGGTTTTCAGCCATACCGGCAGTGACAGCATTTATTTCAACAGGTACGGCAGCTATCCGGACATCGGGGCATATCAGTCAGCCGAATCTCCATATTATTCATGGTACCGCTTCAATTGCTCCAAGGATGATTATGAGTGCTGGTGGGGTGTGGACAGCCTTCCCAACGTCAATGAAATGGATCCGGGGTATATCGACTTTATTATCACAGGTGAGGACAGTGTCATCAAGCATTGGATGAACCTGGGGGCAAAGGGCTGGCGCCTGGATGTGGCGGATGAGCTTCCGGATGAGTTTATCCGATTGATTCATAAAACAATGAAAGAGAAAGATAAGGATTCGGTGCTTCTGGGGGAAGTATGGGAGGACGCATCCAACAAGGTGAGCTACGGAAAGAGAAGGGCATACCTTTTGGGGGAGGAATTGGATTCTGTTATGAATTACCCCTTCAGAGGGATAATGATAGATTTTTTTACCGGGAAGCGGGATGCAGAATATGTAAATGAAGTGCTCATGAGCATCTATGAGAACTACCCTTTGCATAACTTTTACTGCAATATGAATTTAATAGGCTCTCATGACGTTCCGAGAATACTCACAATACTGGGGGAAGCGCCTCCGGAAAAGCAATTGACACAATCTCAAAAAGAAAGCTACAGACTGTCGGAAAGCCAAAAAGCTTTGGGAATAGCGAGGCTTAAGCTTCTGGCTCTTATTCAGATGACTTTCCCGGGGGTTCCGGGCATTTATTACGGCGATGAAGCAGGACTGGAGGGGTACAGTGACCCTTTAAACAGGGGAACCTATCCATGGGGCGGTGAAAACCGCGAACTGCTTGAATGGTATAAAGCCATAACCTCTATCAGGAACAAGTATGATGTTTTCAGCACCGGAAGATGGATTCCCATATATTCCGAAGGGGATGTATACGGATATGTCAGAAGGACGGAAAAGGGCAGGGATGTATTCGGCAGACTGTGTGAGGACAATACCGCACTGGTGCTGGTAAACAGAAGCAGGGACTTCCGGTATCCTCTGTCCCTGGATATTAGTCAATGGCACAGGGGTGTCATTTATGACATTCTTGAAGGCGGCAAGGCTGCAGATATTGGAGAAGGAATACTGGATGTTACCCTGGAACCCCTTCAGGGGAAGGTATACATTGCGAAACTATAGCGAACAAGAGGTTTGATTGCATGAGCATAAAGGAATCAATACTCCTGAGGAGCAACAGCATACAAACAAAAAAAAGCCGAAAAGACAGAAAGGACAAGGGAGTGTTCTATACTCCCCCGCAGGTAGTGGAGAGAATTACCGAGAAGCTTCTGTCGGGGGTTGACCTTTCGGCAAACCCTTATATAAAAATTATGGATCCCGCCTGCGGCACAGGGCTTTTCCTTATAAAGGCCTTTGAGGTGCTGAAGAGAAAGTTTGAGGAAAACTACGAGGTTGTATTGGACAGGAATGAGGAACTGAGAGGTGTGCTGAAAAAGGACGGAATCGGCAGCTTCATTTTGGAAAACAACCTTTGGGGTGCCGATATCGACCGGGAAGCCTTGGATGCAGCGGCTGAAATGCTGATGAAGCTGGCAGGCAGGGAGTCCAAGGTGAATCTGGTGTGCTGCGACAGCCTTATAAGCGGAAGTACGGCTCAAATGAGCTTTTTTGATGATATACCCCCGGAGGAATACCAATTATGGAACAGCAGTTATGATTACATAATAGGGAACCCTCCCTACATAGGACATAAGCAGGTATCGGGGGAGTATAAGCAAGTGCTTCAGCAGCTGTATAAAGGCATATACAAGGATAAGTCCGATATTTCCTATTGCTTCATAAAAAAGGGCATAGACCTGTTAAAGGATGGGGGAAGCTTAAGCTTCGTTACTTCCAGATACTTCATGGAAGGGCCTTCGGCAGCCGGGTTGAGGGAATTCATTGCCGGCCATTGTACAGTTACAGAGGTGATGGATTTCTATGGGGATAAGGTTTTCCGCGATGCGGGGGTTGCAGCATGTATTATCACCCTGAGGAAGGGAATATTTGATGGGGAGACTTCAGTCCTGAAGCGAAGGCAGGGTATAAAGGGCAATGAGCCTGAATTGTTTGTCCCGTCCGACTTTGAGCATTTTACGGTCAAAAGGGCGGAATTAAAGGATGAGGGCTGGGTGCTGCTGAGCCCTGAAAAATATGAAGTATTTTCTATGGCAGAAGCGGGGGGGAGCCTGAAACTGGAAGAGATTGCAGACAGTTACCAGGGTATTATCACCGGCTGTGACAAGGCATTCATCCTTAACAGGAGTGAGATAGAAGAGAATAAGATAGAGGAAGTACTGTTAAAGCCGTGGATTAAGAACAGCAATATTCAGAAGCATTGTATCAAGCCTGCTGATAAGTTTCTTATTTATTCGGATTTTATTAAGGATGAAAAGGATTTTCCCAATGCCGTAAGCTTCATTTCAAGGTGTCGGGACAGACTGCTGAACAGAAGGGAATGCAGGAAGGGGATAAGGAAGTGGTATCAGCTGCAGTGGGGCAGGACCAATGAGGTTTTCGACACACCCAAAATAGTATATCCTTTTAAATCTGCAAGCAGCCGTTTTGCCGTTGATGAATCCGGCAATTACTGCAGTGCCGATGTATACAGCCTTAAACTAAAAAAGGAATATGAAGGAAGGATAACCTTGGAATATATTACAGCCGTACTTAATTCAAGGCTCTTGGAATTTTATTTCAAGTGTTATGCAAAAAAAGTCAGTAAAGATTTCTATGATTATTATCCGAATACCGTTCTCAGGATGAAAATCCCCATGCCGGCAGCGGTCAATCCTATAGGGGAATTGGCATCAAAGCTCAAAAATTGTAAGAATGAGGATGCAAGAAAGGCTGTTACTTATGAAATTGATAGGGAAATATATAGGTTATATGGATTAAGCAAAAAACATATAAAAATTATAGAGGAAGATAGCATGATATATGAGTAATGCGACGTGTCTGAGGGACACGCGAAACGTCCCCATGTCCCCGGGAGAAACGTCCCCATGTCCCCGGGAGAAACGTCCCCATGTCCCCGGGAGAAACGTCCCCATGTCCCCGCGTCGCATTATTCTTCTAAGGAGGAGTTTTATGCTTTTGCTGGCTGCCGCCGTTGCCCCGTCCGCCGCATTATTATACTACTTTTATACAAGGGATAAATATGAGAAGGAACCCAGAAAAATGCTTGTGAAAGCGTTTCTGATAGGCGGAGGGCTCGTTGTTCCGGTACTTTTTATAGAATTGTCACTGAATATATTTGATATAGCGGAGGCCAACCTTCTTGCCGCCGGTTATACTGCTTTTGTGGTGGCGGGGCTTGTGGAGGAATCTTCCAAATTTCTGTTCTTTATCTTATACATATGGAAACATAGGGATTTCAACGAAATGTACGATGGAATAGTATACTCCGTGTTCATTTCCCTTGGCTTTGCTACCGTCGAAAACCTTGCATATGTGCTTTCCACCGGTTTTAGTACGGCAGTTGTGAGATCTCTGACTGCCGTACCGGCTCATGCCCTGTTTGCCGTAGTAATGGGATATTACCTGGGCATTGCCAGGTTTGCAAAGACCCGGTACAGACGGAAGTATATCATACTGGGACTTATTATTCCCGTATTGCTTCATGGGATATATGATTTTATATTGCTTTCTCAGAAGTTGTATTTGCTGGTGCTTTTCATACCGTACATGCTGTATCTCTGGAAAAGAAGCCTCGGGCATGTGGATGAACTGGTGGAGTCCTCACGGTTTAAGGATAGGCCGGAAGAATATGACGATGACACTGAAGGCCGTGTCTAGTGTCTAGTGTCTCGTGTCTCTTGCCTCTTGCCTGGCATTTACATAGTCCACAAAAGCCTCCAGTCTGGTTTGGAAGCCTGCTTCCCCTGTCTGCTCATCAACAATAAGGTACAGTATGGGTATATTATAATCCTTTTCCACCTGCGAGAGAATCGAACGGGATACTATTTCCGGCATACAGGTCATTGGATAAATTTGTACAAGTCCGTCATAGCCTGTTTTTGCATAATGCACCGCATGACCGATGCATTGCTGGGTATGCCCTCCTATAAGAGCAGGCAGGTAGGGCTTTGACAATTTCTTTTCCAGCTTATATCCCTTCCTTCCCGTGGCGGGAAATATGACATTATTGCGTGCCCAATCCCTTACCGTCATTGATCTGTGTACCTCTACGCCCAGATCTCCCAGCCTTTCCTCCGTATGGAGATTAGAAAAAGGCTCGATTATAGTATATATTTCTCCGATAATTCCTATTTTTAAAGGCTTGAAGCTTTTGTCAATATCAATTCCTCTTATTCGGTTTTTGGTGTCATGTATCAACTCCAGCATTTGGCCTGATCCCTTTACGGCCATCACATCGCTCTTGAACTTATGCATGATGCTTCGCAATTCATCTTTCTTGAAGGCTCGCGGCCTGGTATAATAAAGCAATTCATTCATACTGTCCAATTCGCAGCATACCTTGTATGCATTGATAAAAGACGGTATGATTCTTCCGCTGTTTTTTCCCGCAACTTTTTTTAATGCTTCAAGAAATTTCCGATACCCTTCCCTGGGGGGGTCAAGTATTATAATATCTGTATCTTTATAACCTGCCTCCCATAATGCTTGCTTCTGCAAGGGGCCATAGTAGCCAAACCTGCAAGGCCCGCAGCTTCCGGTTATAAGAATGGTATCAGCTCCGGCATTGATGCTGTTTATGTAATTTCCGAGCATTATCTTGTACGGCAGGCATACTGCCTCAGGTGATAAAGAAGAGCCAAGCCTCAAGGTGGAATTGGTAGTGAATGCCGGTATGATGCTTTCCACTCCTATATCGTCCATAAGACTCTTAACTGCTATATATGCTTCTCCCATGTGCGGATATGTAAGCCTCATTTGTATTCCTCCAATCCAACAAATCAAAAAAAGCCTCTATCCTTGTATTGAAGCTGGCATCCCCTGTATGCTCATCAATAGTCAACACCATGTATGGTTTCTTATAATATCTTCGTGCCTGCTTTTCAATATACTCCCCGACCAGAGAATCTATTCCGCAGCCGAAGGCGGTCAGCGCAAGCATTCCATTGAAAGAGCCGTTGTCCATTATGAATAATGCGCTTCCAATGAGGCTTTTGCCGCTGCTCCAGAACATCCTTTTTGAAAGCTCCTGGCAAAGCTCATTTATTATATGAGGATCGATCATATCAGGAGTTATTACTTCTATGCCCCGGTCCCTAAGTTTTTTTATAAGGTTCATATTGATAAAGCTGTCGTACAGTAAATACGGATGTCCAATAAGCCCTATTCTGGCCTTGGCCTTATATGGCCCGGGGGACATGCCTTTTATTACGCAGTCCGGTGTATTGCCTCCCTGTACAGCTGCTTTGAAATCTCTATGCGTTATAAATGCTTTATCTATGCTTTTGTTTATTTTTGCTGGATTCCTGAATTTAAGTGCAAAAGCTAATTTAAACAGCCCTTGAACCAGACTGTTTCTGCTCCTTATAAGGTTTATTTCGGTATCAATTACAGGAGGCAGATCCGGAACCGAATATTTCACCATTTCCGGAAGTCCTCCGAATTTGGGGCATATATATTCACCCTTTGATACGCTTGTAAGTCGTGGTATCAGGATGCAATCCGCCTTATCTCTAAGGCTGTATGCATGACCGTGGAGTACCTTGACGGGAAGGCACGCATCGTCTATACTGTACAGCACGCCCTTATCAAGTATTTCCTTTGTGGTCTCGGGAGACGGTACAACTTCCGCCCCCAGTTCGGTAAGGAAGGACTGTATGAAAGGATAATACTTATAAAAATACATTCCCCGGGGAATGCCTACTTTGACAGCCACTGAATCACCTCTTTCCATGAAGTATATCGTGATAATTTTTTTTCACGGCATATATATTATTGACAAAAGAACAGAGGTTTAAAACAAAAATAAAAAACCGGAAAGCTTAATGACATGATCCCGGGTTTTGGATGCAGTTTGATGCTTTTATCTAAATAACCCCGTAGAATATAACTCCGAGAACTCCTGATGCAAGTATAGCAATAATCGGATTTATCTTAAGCTTCCAGACTCCATAAAAAGTCAGCAAAGCGATTATAATTCCCTTGATATCGACAATTGAAGCCCATGCGATTTTTATGCAGGCAGCGGCAATAAGCCCCAATACTGCGGGCCGTATTCCTTTAATGATCCGGTTGACCTGCTTCAGGTGTTTGAATTTATTATAGTAAACCGACACAATCAGTGAAATTGTTATGGGGATCAGAACTACTCCGAGGGTGGCAATGGCTGACCCTGCAACAGCACCGACCCTGTAGCCCACAAAGGTTGATGAATTAACGGCAATCGGCCCCGGAGTCATTTCCGCTATGGCAACTATATCAATAAATTCCTTCGGTGAAATCCAGCCGCTGTTCTCGATTACTTCTTTCTGTATCAGTGCCAGTACTGCATATCCTCCCCCGAAGCTGAAGGCCCCGATTTTCAGGAAGACCAGAAAAAGCTCCAATAATGCAGTCATTGTTTTTCCTCCTTTCTATAGAGGAAAAATCCGAGGGCGCCGCATATTACTATAGTTACTATAGGATGAAAATTGAAAAGTAAAATAAGCAGCAGCACCGCAATGGAGAAGGATATGTTTAAGGGATTTACACCCATTGATTTAACAAGCTTGAACAAAGCATAAGCAATAAGCGCAACTACAGCCGGCCTTATCCCTGAAAATACACGCTCGACAATCGGGTTTTCCCTGAAAGATGCAAAAAACACAGCTATTACAAGTATTATCAGGAAGGAGGGCAGGACTGCTCCAAGGGCGGCTGCAGCCGCTCCTGCATAGCCTGCTGTTTTGTAGCCGACAAAGGTAGCGCAGTTTATGGCTAAAGGGCCCGGAAGGCTGTTGGTTACTGCAATGGAATCCAGAAATTCTTCCTCACCAAGCCATTTTTTGTTGTCGACAACTTCTTTTTGAATAATGGGAAGCATTGCATAGCCTCCTCCTATTGTAAAGGAGCCTATTTTGAAAAATGTCAGGAAAATATCCATCAGCATAGTATCACCTCGGTTTGTTGCTGGCAGTGCAGCTTATGGTGCGTTTCTCAGTTACTATATAATCCATGGGGATGTCGTATTGGCCTGAAGGAATAATATCCGCAATCTGAAAGGAATAAGCAAGAGCAGCCTTAATGGCCCCCGGTTCAAGGCGTCTCATAAACCTGTCATAATAGCCTGCCCCGAAGCCTATTCTGTTTCCGGTACTGTCAAAGGCTACTCCCGGAACGAGTACCAGATCCACAAGGCTGCTGTCTGACAGCCTGATGTACTCCGGCCTTGGCTCCCGTATGCCGAAATGGCCCGATTGAAGCTCCTCAAGGTTTATAATCCTTGAAATGCAGAGTTCATGAGTTTCCGGTATGCAAATAGGCACATATACTTTCTTATTATTCTCAAGGCAATGATTTATTATAAAATCAGTCTTTACCTCATTCTTAAAATCAAGATATACCATTATGTGGGCTGAATTGTTGAAAAAACTTTTTTTCCTTAAATTTTGGAAGACTTTTTCGCTGAGAAATAATACCTCTTCCGGGTATAATTTGTTCCTGGCTTGCAGCACTTGTCTCCTTAAAGTATCCTTCATGTGTTCCTCCATATGTATCTTAGGGATTTTCATAGTAATTATAGTACTATTATTAATATAACAGAGGTAAATATGAATTTCCATCAGACATTTGCCTGAGGCCTCCGTATATTAGTTAGAAGGTAATTATGGAAGCGCAGTTGAGGAGGAATATTATGAATAGAAATTCTAATATAGTAATCGGAGCGGTTTTAATAACAATGGGAGTATTGTTTCTCATGTCAAATCTTGGCTATCTGAATTTTTCATGGAACTATATATGGCCATTGGCACTGCTGGTTCCCGGAATATATATGCATTTTGCATTTTTTACGGGTATTGACAAGAACCCCGGCATACTTGTACCGGGGGGCATACTGACTACGTATGGAGCGCTGTTCTATGCCAATGTTTTTTTCGGATGGCACATTATGGCTGATCTTTGGCCGTTATTTCTGATAGGCATTGCAGTGGGGCTTTTTGAGCTGTACCTTTTCGGAAACCGTGACAAGGGGCTGCTTATACCGGTGGGTATCCTTGGAGGGATAGGACTTTCATCATTATTGAGGGTATATATGAGATTTGACATTAAGAATTATCTGGTTCCCATTTTACTGATAATAATCGGAATAGTTATAATTACAAGAAAGGACAACAGGAGAAGCAACGGTTAAAAAACCAGCAGGCCAAAACCAATAGAGCTTCGGGCAGTTGGAAGCCATGTTGCGTTTATAAGTGCCGGCTGTTTACATATATACTCTTTCATAACCAATAAAGGCTGCTGAATATAATGCCAGGGTTTTACTTATGTTTAATCCGATGCATTATATTCAGTTTTTGTTTTATGTATGATGAGCAAATAAAAAAGCGTCTTACGACACATTTTTTTCGCTAGGGAACCCTATGGTTCCCGAAGGCGTTAGCAAGCATCCTGAGCACCCTCCTTGGACGGCAGGGGGTTTCTCCCCCTTGCATCCCCCATCGTATAGGAAATTATTATTTCCTATACGATAAAAAAAGCGAGTATAAATATCGCTCCTATTATAGTAAGTATATTGCTTTTTGCATTTAAAAGTGGTATATTATAAGATACGGTTAATTTATATTAGCATACAATACACCCATTATACTATATCACATTACAGTCAATATGTCAATAGCTTTTTGGAAGTTTTTCAGAATAAAATTTTATATTGGGGTGATTGCTTTTGTCATTTGAGATTATTGGCATATCTTCGTCGCTGATAGAAAAGCAAGCGATAACAGAGATTGAAAGATGCAACGAATTCACAGCCGAATTCGGGTTAGCCCTATCCCCCTCCGATGCAGCTGAACTGGTTGAAGCCCGTAATATTGCCCTGAAAAGCAACGGAAGGATCGAATTCGGGGGCGGTGCCATCCATAAGATAATCAGGGAATTCTGTGACTCCCCGTATATTTCAATGCACAACTATGCTGAAACAATTCATGAGCTTACGGAGATGTTTTACTATTACAAAAATGAAACCCTAGATTTGATGAGCGATGATGATCTGATAAAATTCATGAAAAACAGCTTTGATGGCAAATGCCAGGGATCCCTGGAACTGCTTTCCGGACGGGAGCTTGCCAATATGGCGCGTAATTTGAGATACGGTTATCCTCCGGATTATTCGGAGGATCCGATGCCGGATGAGGAGGATGAAGATGGCGAATATTGATAAGCAACATGTCATTGAAAGTAATAAGCTGAGCGGTGAGCAATATTTTACTTCAATCCTGCAAGGGGCATATGCCAATGGGCTTTTATGCGACTCCGACATGGAGAACATTCAGCTGCAATGCATACAGCTATTGGCAAATATATGTGAAAGATACAGCGGCGGTGAAAGCAGTTCCATAAGAGTGGAGGCTGCTGAAAACATTATGAAATCCAACCTCTACACAATAGGACTATATTTGAAGTCGCTGCCCGATGTTGACTTCGCTGTCAATGAAATAAAAAAGGCAAGTGTCTCCGAAATGTATCAGAAGGGCAGAAAACTGATTAATGTCAGGCTTCATTCCGCAAAACATATTTATAATCTGGTTCGGAAGAATAAATTGTTTACACCCAACTATTCCTATAACTCAACAATAAACGAAGGTATCGGAAGCTTCTTCAAGGCATATGACCCCGATTATGAGGCCCATGAGACTCCCGCATCCATCGATTATCAGCTGTGTAATCCTGTCACTAATATGATAGGGATCGAATTTATCCTTAAATACCTTGAGAATCTTTTTCTGGAAAATGAATTCTGCAGGGGTTTTGCCCCAGAGGATATCCATCATATGCTTTACGGATACGACAAAGGGTATAAGGATTTACTGATTAATATCTTTGAGCAGGTATTGACCGCGGCACTTGGGTGCTCCCTTGCAAACCGAAACGTTGTGGAACTGGATATTTCAGCAGAAGAAATCCGGCATCTTCATTATGAATTATCGGAATACGACGATTGTTCACTTTCTTTGAAGCTCCGCAAAGCAGCAGGAAAGATGCTTGAAGAGCTGAATGCTGACAGTCTTCCCCTAAAAAGATATATAGAAAGAAGCATGCCGAAAATTATAACCAATATCCTTCACGCAGTAAGGATGAATACTCTGAACAAAACCTTCATATCGAAGGCTTTGCCGGACTTGAAACCCAGAATCCGTTTTCTGTCCGGGACGAAGATGCATGACGAGGATTACAGAAAGCTGATTGACGAATTGCTCATGTGCCGCCATTCACCCGATAAGCTTGCGCTTATAAAAGAAAAGGTAAAATCCTTCGGAGACTTGGAAGATTTATTGTTTGACGCACAGCTCAGTGAAGAAGAAACGGATTCGGTTTTTGATATTCTTGAAGATGTAGAGATTGCCGCATTGATAAGAAGGCATCCGTTTAGAACTGATATACAGGCTGTGGATTTATCGGAAGGGGAAATGGCATTGCGGCAATATTTGAAAAACTATATTGACCGGCTTCCGAAAGGTAAGCAGGAAGAGATTTTTGAAATGGCGGATAGGCTTATCGATGAATAAGCATTCCGATGAGGACATGGGGACGGGGGACATGGGGACGTTTCCCCTGTCTCACTTCCAGTGAGACACGCGAAACGTCCCCGTGTCCCCCGTCCCCATGTCCTTCTATTGAAATAAGATTGCAGGAAATATATAATATAATTGATAATGGTATTTTTTGATCAATAAGGTTCAAGGAGGTTCCGGCAATAAGTATGAAAATATACTATTTCTCAGGAACAGGAAACTCATTTGCTGTGGCTAAGGATATTGCAAAGAAAGCGGATGCGGAGTTGATATCTATCCCGGGTGCCATGTACATGGACAAAATACAAGTTGATGCCGAAAGTATCGGAATTATCTTTCCTTCATATTTGGCTCCATTATCGGGAGTGCCCCTTATAGTAGAGCGATTTGTAATGAAAATAGCCAATATTGGATCAATATATATTTTTGCGGTTTGTACTTGCGGAGGATATGAATGCGTTAATGCACTTCCTTCGTTAGAAAGATTGAGACATATAATAGGATTCTGCGGCGGAAAACTGTCGGCTGAGTATTCCGTAAGACTTCCTATGAACAACTTGGATTACGATCATATTCCTATTCCCATAATCAGGGATCAAGAAATTATAATCAATAAGAGCAAAGCTAAAATTGACGATGTTTGTTATCGCATCATAAATAAAAGAGGCACCAAATATAAAATTGTAAAAAAATTGTTTGGCCTGCTGATGACACCGTTATATAAACTGATACGGCAGTCAGTAATAAATGACTTGAAGGAAAAAGCAAAAGAGCCGATGGATACGGGATTAAAATACTTTGAATTGATTCCATTAACAGACAAAAGCATTATTATAGATGAAAAATGCAACGGCTGCGGAACATGCGAAAAGGTATGCCCTGTAAATAATATTAAAATTGTTGATAAAAAACCGGAATTTCAGCACAAGTGCGAAATGTGCTTTGCATGTGACGAATGGTGTTCGTACAATGCGATACATCATTGGAGCAGAACTGTAGGGGTGAAGTATCATCATCCTGAGGTTGAAATCTCTGATATGCTTTGCAAAAAAGTGTTGGATGGAAATTAAGCAGTATAAATATTTGTTGGAATACATACGGCAAATGCATATAATATATTTGTTAACAATGTTTTTTTACTTAGTGCAGTTTTATTGTTTTGTTGTGGGGGTTTTAACCTATGAGTAAGATAAGGAGATTCATTTCATATTATAAGCCCTATAAAGGCTTATTCTTTCTTGATATGTTCTGTTCACTCACGGTAGCGGGAATAGATTTGCTTTTCCCCGTGCTTGTAAGATACCTGCTGGATCATGGTATAAATGTTGAAATCGGTGTGGCTTTTGATATTATTTTAAAGATTGGGGCATTAATGCTCGGGATGCACATACTCAAGTACTTCTGTCAGTATTTTATCACGGCTTGGGGACATATCATGGGTGCCAGAATTGAATATGACATGAGAGAAGAAATTTTTTCGCATCTCCAGAAACTGTCTTTTTCCTTCTATGACAATAACAAGACCGGGCATATAATGTCGAGAATCGTCAACGATCTGTTTGATATAAGCGAATTGGCACACCACGGGCCTGAGGAAGTATTCATTTCAATTATAAAAATACTCGGAGCTTTCCTTATACTGCTCAGGATTAATATGAAGCTTACCTTGGTTACCTTTGCTTTTGTACCCTTAATGATGGGCTTTGCATATTTCTACAACAACAAGATGCGCTCTGTTTTCAGGAGGAACAGGCAGAAGGTGGCGGAAATAAATGCCCAGCTTGAGGACAGCATCGCCGGAATCAGAGTTGTACAGTCCTTTTCCAATGAAAGAGAGGAACAGGAGAAGTTCACCCGGGGGAACAGGGGCTTTCTTGACACAAAACAGGAAAGTTACTTTTATATGGGCCGCTTCTTCAGCGGGATAGAATTTTTTGACGGTATAATTTATATTTTTGCCGTTATTGCCGGTGCATATTTCATAAAGCTTGGAACAGCAGCAACCTCGGATCTCGTGGCATATCTGCTCTACATTAATACCTTCCTTGTGCCCATAAGGTCCCTTATCCATTTTACCGAGCAGTTCCAAAAGGGGATGACGGGATTTGAAAGGTTTCTGGAAATATTGGATACGGAACCGGACATAAAGGACGGTGAGGATAGCATATCCCTTGAGAAAGTTGAGGGAAGGGTTGAATTTACAGATGTTTCCTTCAAGTATGGCGAAGGAGGCCAGGTATTAAAGGATATAAATCTGAATCTTGAGCCCGGAGAGACGGTTGCTCTTGTGGGACCCTCGGGGGGAGGAAAATCAACACTCTGCAGCCTTATACCAAGGTTTTATGAGGCTTCTGAGGGTATTATAAAAATTGACGGAGTAGACATTAAGAACATCAAACTGAAGTCCCTGAGAAAAAATATCGGGATTGTCCAGCAGGACGTTTACCTATTTGCGGGGACTGTAACGGAAAACATAAAATACGGCAAGCCCGGGGCCTCGGATGAAGAAGTTATAGCGGCAGCAAAAAAGGCTAATGCCCACGACTTTATAATGACTCTGGAAAAGGGCTATGATACCTATGTGGGAGAAAGGGGAGTCAAGCTTTCCGGAGGGCAGAAGCAGAGAATAAGCATTGCCAGGGCTTTTCTGAAGAACCCCCCTATACTCATTCTGGATGAAGCAACCTCATCCCTGGATAACCAAAGTGAGAGGATAGTGCAGCAATCCTTGGAGGAATTGTCCAGCAGCAGAACCACTTTTGTGATAGCCCACAGGCTGTCTACAATCAAAAGGGCAAAGACAATACTGGTGCTTACCGATAATGGGATAGAAGAAAAGGGAAACCATGAGGAGCTTATTAGCAGCGGCGGAGTATACGCATCCCTGTATAATGCGCAGTTTGAGGATGATATGGAAATGGAGATATAACAAGCATTAATAGGAAATCGTAAAGGTATCCAAGGAGTATTCCAAATGCCAGAAAGTAAGCAATATATAATCCTATTGCCTTTCTTTTCATAATCACAGCTAAACCCGCAATCACCCCTGCGCTTGTACCGGGACCCGTTATCATGAAAGCCAGAAGTGCTCCTTGGCTGGCACCTCCTGCTATAAGAGTATTTAATATGGGAATGGAGGATGAACCGCTTACAAATAGGGGTAATCCTACAAGAGCCATTAATGGTACTGCAAATTTGTTGTCTGTTCCCAGGTATTTGGTAATTACTTCTGCCGGTACGAATCTGTTTATCAGGAAACCTATTGCGGCGAATATGGCAAAGTATAATATAACTTGCTTTATACCCACTTCATAGAATACTTTAAAAAGTTCCTTTAATTTGTATTTTTCTGCAAAGCTCCCGGCTTTTTTTATAAGCACTTTTCTTAGTTTTTCCTGGTCTGCATATACTTTTACGGCTGCAGCTGTAAGTATACCGAAGACAAGGACCGGAGCATTATGGAGCAATGTGCCGGCAACATAGCTGATGGTTTCGTTTAAAAGATTAATCATTATACTTCCTCCAAAATTAATCGTAAATTTACGATATATTTATTTAAAAAAAATTCAACCGTTATTTTTTGCAGTCGCATTCAGTCTGGATCAAGTCATGTGAAAGTCCTTTAATGAAGTTATTGATTATTTCTCCGTTTAAGAAGAAGCAGGTCCACTGTCCTCTTTTCTCCTTGTAAATGATTCCGGCATCCAGAAGCACTTTTATATGCTGTGATACCGTTGATTGTGCGAGCCCTGTAGCATTTACCACATCACCGACGCTTATGCCGTTTTCATAGTATTCAATTCTGTTACAGCAAGTAGCTATTGATCTGTTTTTCAGTGATTTGACTATCTGATATCTGACTTCGTTTCCTAAAGCATTACAGATTCTTGATATATTCATATAATCAACCCCTATATCGTTTTTCTACGATATATCGTATCGTAAATTTACGATGGTATCAATAGGAAACTATAAATTTTTTTGTATTGTGTATGGTTTTATATAGAGGATTGCAAATATAAGTATTAATTCAGCATTTATTTATGTAATATATATTGACGATATGAGGGTATTAACATATATTAAATATAGATATATATCTATATAAGGGGGTGGTTAAGTGAATCTGGATTATAATGAAAACGCAAAAATTATCAAAGCGCTTTCAGATCCAAGCAGGCTAAAAATAATCGACATTTTGTCCTGCGGGGAAATGTGCGCCTGTGATATATTGAAACATTTTGACTTTACTCAGCCAACACTTTCACATCATATGAAGGTATTGATGGAGTGCGGCATTGTGGAATGCAGAAAAGAAGGGCTTTGGAACTATTATTCATTGAACGGTACAAACTGCAATAAGCTTATACTGTTTCTTATGAGTATTATTACAAATACAGATGATTGTATCTGTAAAGAAAAACCCAAATGCGGATGTGAATGTGAGGGAAAATAAATGAACAATAAACAAAAGTCAATAGAAAGGGATAATGAAGCCCTTGGTTTTTTTGCCAAGTATCTGACAGTGTGGGTTGCAATATGTATAGCTGCGGGTGTCATTCTTGGGCAGGTACTGCCGATAGTGCCGGAAACCCTGAGCAAATTTGAATACGCAAATGTATCAATACCGGTAGCGATACTTATTTGGCTGATGATATACCCGATGATGCTTAAGATTGATTTTTCAAGTATAGTTAACGCAACAAAAAAGCCAAAAGGCCTGATAGTTACCTGTGGTACAAATTGGCTGATAAAGCCGTTTACCATGTATGCAATAGCTGCACTTTTCTTCCATGTAGTTTTCAAAGCCCTGATTCCTGCTGAATTGGCCAAGGAATACCTGGCCGGAGCAGTACTTTTGGGTGCGGCCCCCTGTACGGCAATGGTATTCGTATGGAGCCATCTTACAAAGGGAGATCCTGCTTATACCCTGGTGCAGGTAGCAGTAAATGATTTGATACTGCTTGCCGCCTTTACTCCTATAGTGGCTTTTCTGCTTGGTGTCAGTGATGTTGCTGTTCCATATGATACATTATTCCTGTCGGTTATATTGTTTGTGGTAATACCTTTGGCAGGGGGCTATTTCTCGAGGAAGTATATAATTAAGAACAAAGGCTTGGACTATTTCAACAATGTTTTTTTAAAAATGTTTGACAATACCACAGTAATAGGTTTACTGCTTACATTAATTATCATTTTCTCATTCCAGGGAGAAATCATATTGAATAATCCGCTGCATATAGCACTTATAGCCGTACCGTTGACAATACAGACCTTTCTTATATTCTTCCTGGCTTACGGCTGGGCAAAGGCATGGAAGCTTAAGCATGATATTGCAGCCCCGGCCGGGATGATAGGGGCAAGCAATTTCTTTGAGCTTGCAGTTGCAGTGGCTATTTCGTTGTTCGGGCTTGAATCAGGTGCGGCATTGGCTACTGTTGTAGGGGTACTGGTGGAGGTTCCGGTTATGCTTGCATTGGTAAAGATTGCAAACAGTACAAGGCATTGGTTTGCTGAATGATATTTCCAATGTATTGCAGGCATCCTGTATTGAGGTTGTTGTCAACAAAATCAATCATAATTTTAAAAAAAGTTCATGCTGCGGAAGTGGAGAGAATAAATGCTGCTAAAGTTATAAATCCTTTGCATTACTGGGATTTGTATTCTTATTGGGGGAGGTGAGATCAATGAGCTATATTACTCAGATATTCAGTTGGTTAAATGCTCAGCTGCTTAAAATGACGTGGCTGTCGGAGCTGGTTGAAGCTTTGGTGGAGAAGGTATTTGGCCTATCCGTCGAAACAAGGCTTGGAGGAAGCATTCACTTCTTTATATATGATGTAATTAAGATATTTATACTTCTGTCTGTACTCATATTTGCAATATCCTATATACAGAGCTATTTTCCGCCTGAGAAGACCAAGAAAATACTTGGTGGCTTCAAAGGTATCAAGGGGAACATTTTAGGAGCATTGTTAGGTACTATAACACCCTTCTGAAGTTGCTCAAGTATACCGATATTTATCGGTTTTACCTCGGCCGGGCTGCCGTTGGGTGTAACATTCTCGTTTTTAATATCATCACCATTGGTTGATTTAGCTTCAATGCTGATACTGATGTCATTCTTTGGAGCTAAGATAGCAATTGCTTATGTTGTTGTCGGACTGATACTTGCGGTTGCAGGTGGTACGGTCATTGACAAGCTGGGACTTGAAAAATACGTTGAGAGTTATGTAAGAGATATAGAGAATGTCGACTTGGAGATGTCGGAAATGACCCGCCATGAAAGAATTTCTTATTCAAAGCAGCAGGTAAAGGATATTATTAAAAAAGTCTGGCTGTATATATTGATTGGTGTTGGCATAGGAGCCGCAATCCACAATTGGATTCCTCAAAGCATAGTGGAAAATGTCATAGGAGAAAACAATCCTTTTGCGGTTTTATTGGCAACTGCTATAGGAGTTCCGATGTATGCTGACATATTCGGCACTATTCCTATTGCAGAGGCACTGTTTACCAAAGGTGCAGGAGTAGGTACCGTTCTTTCCTTCATGATGGCTGTTACTGCATTGTCTTTGCCTTCGATGATATTGCTGAGTAAGGTTGTAAAGCCGAAGCTTCTGGCAATATTTGCTGGAATAGTGTCTGTCGGTATTGTGATAATAGGGTATTTATTCAATGCGGTTTCTTTTATTTTAATATAATAGAAATATTTTAAGGAGGTCAAAAAATGGTAATAAAAGTATTGGGTTCGGGCTGCATGAACTGCAGGAAGCTAGAGGAGAACACAAAAGCGGCAGTGAAGGAACTGGGTATTGATGCAAAAGTCGAGAAAGTGGAAAATTACAAAGACATACTGGCCTATGGAGTAATGAAAACACCTGCACTTGTTGTAAATGAGGAAGTGAAGGTTATGGGCAGAGTTGCAGACACCGAAGAGATAAAAAAGATTCTGCGATAGCAAAATCAGCGCCGAACTTTTATATTATTCATAACTTCTTCATATTTTCTTGCTAATATGATAATGTAAAATGAAACAGCATATGTTGAAATTTGAACATTATAAGAATTACGGGAAATGCCGTATCTTGATACAACCGGAGATAGTACGGGGAGGTTAAGTTATGAAAAATCTGAAAAAAATAATTGATGATTTCCTGAAGAGGCTGGCAGCCCAAAACAAGGAGCAGTTCGGCAGCGAAAAGCTGGACTGCTGCAACTTGGACAGGCCCAAAAATGATAGCAGAGAATAGGTTCGGCGGTGAGAGATTTGAAGGTATCCTTAAAGACTAAACTGACATTGTCCCATGTTGCAACAGCTTTGATATGCGTTGCATTGATAAGCTTGTTTTCCAATATCCTGCTGGAAAGGCACTTTCAGGATTACATCAGGTCAAATCAGGAAAAAAAGAATAAAGAATTGGTCTCGCTCTTTTCCAGCAATTATCAAAGCAATGGGCAGTGGAATGCGGAAAGCGTACAGGATATAGGGATATATGCCCTTGAGCAGGGAATGATTGTTGAAGTAAGGGATCAATCGGGCAATATAATATGGAATGCCATGTCCTATAATAACGGTTGGTGTAACCAAATGCTTGATCATATGGCAAATAATATGTACAGCCGTTACCCCAATTGGGAGGGTAAGCTGGTGCAGGTTAACTATCCCGTTTTCTATAAAGGAGAAAAAGTCGGCAGTATAGATATCGGGTATTATGGCCCTTTCTATTTTAATGACAATGATATGGCATTTATAAGCACACTTAATCGTATATTTATTAGTGTAGGTGTCTTTTCGCTGCTTCTGGCCTTTTTATTCGGCTCAATTATGTCCAGGAGGATTACAATGCCTATAACCCGGGTTATCAACACGGCAAGGATGATAGCAAAGGGTTATTTCGGGGACAGAAGCTTTGAACGAACAAGTACAAAAGAAATCAGCCAGTTGACAGATACTATAAATGATTTGGCGGAAACCCTGGAAACCCAGGAGAAACTGCGGAAGCGCCTGACGGGTGATGTTGCCCATGAACTTAGAACACCTGTTGCTACACTGCAAAGCCACCTGGAGGCAATGCTTGACGGAATATGGGAGCCAAGCTCCGACAGGCTCAAAAGCTGCCATGAGGAAACAATGAGGATAAACAGGATGATCGGTGACCTGGAAAAGCTGGCACGCTATGAAAGCGACAATATGATATTGAATGAGGAAGAGTTTTCTTTATGCGAATTGATAAAGATAATGGTACAGAACTTTGAAAAGGAGTTTATACAAAGGAATATAAAGATTCAAATACAGTGTGAAAACATTATGCTTTTTGCTGACAGGGATAAAATCAGTCAGGTTCTTGTAAATCTGATATCAAATGCATTAAAGTATACCAACAGCAATGGCCAGGTTACAATAACCGCCTCTGATTCCGGCGATAATACGACAATTGCAGTTAGGGACACCGGTATCGGTATCTCAGAAGAAGATCTTCCCTATATATTTGAACGTTTTTATAGGTCGGATAAGTCCAGAAACAGGACGACCGGCGGCTCCGGCATAGGATTGACTATTGCCAAGGCTATTGTGGAGGCTCATAAAGGCAGCATTTCAGCATCCGGCAAATTAAATGAAGGTACGGTATTTACCGTTGCTCTGCCGAAAAAAAGATAATCGAAGGGAGATATAAGGAGCTAGAGCTATATTTGCAGTGTGCAGATGATAGGTTCAAAGGAATTCAATAAAGGGATTTTGATTCGGTAAATATCCGGATAATATCCGTCTTTCAATGAAACCATAAATATGGTATATTCTATTATGATGAGTTTTATAGGTACCATTAGAAATTCAGAGTAAAAAAATAAGTGAGGTAGTAAAGTGAAAAACAAATCATGGATTATAATAATTGGGATTGTCGTCTTGTTGGCGGTTTATGTTGTGGGGGTACAAAGAAGCCTGGTGAATTTGAGCGAGGAAGTGAACGCATCCTGGAGCGACATTGAAGTACAATATCAAAGAAGAGCGGATTTAATACCAAACATTGTTGAAACGGTAAAAGCACAGGCTATAAAAGAGCAGGAAATTTTTACACAGATTGCGGAAGCGCGTTCAAAGCTGTCAGGGGCAGCAAACATACAGGAGAAAATTGATGCCAATGCGGAGGTTTCGTCTGTATTGGGAAGACTTCTGGCTATCGCGGAGAATTATCCGGAGCTGAAGCAGAATCAAGGCTTCCAGGACTTGAGAGTACAGCTTGAAGGCACGGAAAACAGGATTGCAGTTGCCAGAAAATATTATAATGACAATGTAAAGGAATATAACAAGAAGATAAAGGTATTTCCGACAAATATAGCGGCAGGCATATTGGGTTATTCGGATGAATTCCCTTATATTGAAGCGGAAGCCGGTGCGGAGCAGGCACCTGATGTGAATTTTGATTAATTCGGAATGTGAAAGGAACTATACTGCAACTCTAAAACATAGTTTTAGAGTTGTTCATCTATTTGAAGACTTCGAGATGGGGGGCATGTGAGTGAAACAATTAAGGTTGTCTGCAGCATTTATTGCAGTTTTGCTTCTGATTGTCACGAGCTTTGGAGTAATAATCGTTCAGGGAGCTGAACCTGAAATACCGAATCCTACAAGGGAGTTTTATGTCAATGATTTTGCCGGTATTCTGGATTCCGGCACGGAACGGGATATTCTGGCGCTGGGGGAAAATACCTACAAAGCAACAGATGGAGGACAGGTTGTATTTGTCAGTATCGATACATTAAACGGAAATACCATAGAAGAGTATGCCAATACTCTTTTCAACAAATGGAAAATAGGCACTGAGGATAAGGGTATTCTTTTCATACTCAGTATGAAAGAGAGAGAATCCAGAATTGAAGTAGGTTATGGCTACGAAGGCGTATTGACAGACTTGGAAAGCAGCAAGCTGCTTGTGAAGTTTGCCGGACTTTATGAAGAAAAAGGCATGGACGAAGCAGTTAAAACAATTTATTCCGATATAGCCAATATCGTAAGCGGGAATGAAGATATGGTCCGGTACCCTGAAATCGGCGAAGAAAGGCAGTATACAAGTGATGACTTCAGCTTCTTCAGGGAGAACCCTATTATAACTGTAATACTTGTAATCATTATATTGATTTTGATAGTCCTGGATTTTATATTTACCGGAGGCAGAGTAACCTTCTTCATAATTAGAATGGCTGCTTCGTCCGGCAGACGCGGCGGAGGCGGCGGAAGGAATTCCGGAGGCGGAGGCCGTTCCGGAGGCGGAGGCGCTTCCGGAAGGTTTTAGCGAGGACATGGGGAGGACATGGGGACGTTTCGCGTGTCCCACTGGAAGTGGGACAGGGGAAACGTCCCCATGTCCCCGCCCCCATGTCCCCGTCGCATTATTCTTCTACGGAAGATACTTCTCCCTGATTTCTTTTATATCCGCAGCCTCAAGATTGTCAACTACCTCAATTATGCCTAGTATAGAATTACCCTTTATAATTGCATAACCATCAACATTTTTTGGACTGAACTCGATTTCATTTATACCTTTTTCGGCAGTAAAAGCCGTAACATCTTTTCCTGTTACCGCATCTATTATCAGGTACTCCCCTTCGGCATTGTCAAAATCGTTTAAATCAAGGGTCAGCCTGATTTTCCCGCCGCTGCCTGCAACAGCTATCAAAGGCTGTAATTCATAACCGATACCTTTGAATATCACACTTTGATTCTTCCCGTCTACCAGTGCTTTATTAACTAACTTTTCAGTGGGCACCTTGCTTATATCATCGCCGTATATGCTGGGCTGGCTTGGTTCATCCTCTTCAATCGGTACTGCACAGCAGCTTGGGCCTGTACTTGGGGGAGGCAGGGACGGATCAGCCTTCGAGGTATCTACGGAATCAAGATTATCAACGACCTTTATTACACCGCTTATCATACCCATCCAGCAGCTGAAGTTTATATCCTTATCCCCCGGTGTAAATTCTATAATGTTTTCTCCCTTTTTAATTTTCCGTTCAAGATTCAATCCTCGTGCAACAATCGCATTATTACAGGAATTCAATTCTTTTCCGTCAATTATCCATCTGACTGGTATTCCTTTTTGGACATAAAAAGCATTAGGCGCATAACCGTTATTATCAGCAGTCATATTTATAATCTGTATACCATCCTGTAAAGTCGCCTTCGCAACATATGGATTTGAAGAGCCTGCTGAATTGCTTGCAAAGGCAGTTATTGGATTAATATTTATACCTGCCAGCGCGAGGCCTCGGTTACCCATGATCAGGCCGAGAACTATTATAAGCACACCGCTGAATTTAAGTATTTTCTTGGTATAACCTTTGCTGAGCAGTCCTGATAGTGCACCGAAGGTCAGCATAAGGGGTACTGTTCCTATAGAAAATACAAACATTGCCAGGGCCCCTTTTGCAGCACTTCCCGTGCCCAGAGCGAAAAGCTGCATGGTCTGAAGCGGGCCGCAAGGCATTAGCCCGTTTAAAAGGCCGACAATTAGCGGAGAGCCGGACTTTGATTTTGCTTTACATGCAAATTGAGGAAGCCTTATCTGAAATTTCCTGAAAGCGCTGAAGCCTGCCATATTTAAACCCATAATAATCATAAATGCACCGGCAAATATCTGCACGGCGGCCTTTGCAGCAATAGAAAGCGTAAATACTGAACCAAGGGCGCCAATAAGACCGCCAAGAATAGTGTAAGATATGACTCTCCCGATATTATATAACAGAGCCGGCTGGATGGCTTCGAACCTGTTTTTGCTTTCTTTTGACAAGCTTTGTGAAAGCATAATTCCGCCGCACATACCTATACAGTGAAGTGAAGTAAGAACCCCTACAATGAAAAGAACTGCATAGGAAGCATTGGTAAGTTTTGCCTCCATGTCAAAACCACCGGTCTTTAATCCCAGCAGCACTACACCCACCGCAATTATAAGGATCCCCATGAATTTGCAGTCCTTAGAACCTTCTGTGCTGTATCCGGCATTTTTTACAGCATCTTTAATATTATTCATTCCGCATAAATCATCATCATATTCAATTTCCATATATTGGCCGCTGTAGCTGGCTTTGGCATATATAACCCCCTCTAATTGCCTGACGGCTTTTTCAACACGGTTTTCACAAGAGGTGCAGGTCATTTCAAAAATTTTGATTTTTTCTTTCTTAATGCTCATAGCTATCCTCCTTAATGTACTTGTGAGATATAGTATATATATCAAATATGTTGATTTTATGGAGATTGGGGAAAATAAATAAATGAATCTTCATAAAATCTCCATAATGTGATATTATATTTATATACAGATAGGGTAGGGGGGTAAAGTAAATACGAAAGGAGAAATATGATGCGATCAGATATTTTCAGGATAAATGGTATGACATGCGCAGCATGTGCCAAAGCAGTAGAAAGAGCAGTTAAGAAGCTGGACGGAGTGTCAGATGCTACGGTTAATTTAGCGACAGAAAAGCTTTCCCTTACCTATGATGAAGCAAAGTTAAAACCAAGCGACATTGCTGAAGCTGTTTCAAAAGCAGGTTATGAAGCTTTACAGGAAAAAAACACCAAGGAGGTTTCAATACCGATTGAAGGTATGACTTGTGCTGCCTGTGCAAAATCAATAGAGAGGGCAGTCGGCAAGCTTTCCGGAGTTGAGGCTGTTTCAGTCAATTTTGCAACAGAAAAAGCAAATGTCAAGTACGATCCGGCTGAGCTGAGGCTGTCGGAAATAAAGCAAGCTATTGTAAAGGCAGGCTATAAGGCTCTTGAAATAGAGAGCAAGGATAAGGTAGACGAGGATAAAAAGCGCAAGGACAGAGAAATCCGAATTCTATGGACAAAGTTTATTGTTTCGGCAGTTTTTGCTGCTCCGCTTCTTTATATAGCAATGGGCCATATGCTTGGACTGCCGCTGCCGAAAGCTTTGCATCCAATGGATTTCCCGCTCAGGTTTGCTTTGGTGCAGATTCTTCTTACAGTACCGGTAGTTACTGCAGGGTATCGTTTTTATACAGTAGGGTTTAAGGCAATATTGCACAGAAGCCCCAATATGGATTCATTGATAGCGATGGGTACCTCAGCTGCAGTGCTTTACAGCTTGTACTCAACCTATCAGATAAGCATCGGGCATTTTATGTATGCTGAGGATTTATACTTTGAAACAGCAGGTGTCATTATAACCTTGATTCTTTTAGGGAAATCCCTGGAAGCGGTATCAAAAGGAAGAACCTCGGAGGCTATCAAGAAATTGATGGGCCTGGCTCCTAAAACAGCCATAGTAATGCAAGCGGGTGAGGAAATTGAGATACCCATTGAGGAAGTAGAGGTGGGTGATATTATAGCAGTAAAGCCCGGTTCAAAAATTCCTGTGGACGGAGAAGTAGTTGAAGGCCTTACGGCAATTGATGAATCCATGCTGACCGGTGAGAGCATTCCTATTGAGAAAAAGCCGGGGGATAAAGTATTCGCAGCAAGTATAAACAAGACAGGTTCAATCAGATTCAAGGCTACAAAAGTAGGAAGCGATACAGCTCTGGCTCAGATAATTAAGCTGGTGGAAGATGCTCAAGGCTCAAAGGCACCTATAGCGCAAATGGCGGATATTGTTTCGGGATATTTTGTACCTATTGTTTTCGTAATAGCAACCTTATCGGCGCTGGCATGGTATTTTATCGGCGGGGAAACACCGGTATTCGCACTGACGGTTTTTATAGCAGTATTGGTTATTGCCTGCCCCTGCGCATTAGGCCTGGCTACTCCGACGGCAATTATGGTCGGAACAGGCAAGGGTGCCGAATACGGAGTGCTTATAAAAGGTGGAGAAGCGCTTGAAACAACACATAAAATAAAGACGATAGTATTTGACAAAACCGGTACGATAACCGAAGGAAGGCCGGAGGTAACTGATATTGTTACCACAGAAATCATAAAGAAGGACAAGCTTCTTCAGATTGCCGCATCTGCTGAGAAAGGCTCAGAGCATCCCCTCGGGGAAGCAATAGTCCGCGGGGCAGAGAAAGAAAACCTGGAAGATCTCAAGGTTGACAAGTTTAATGCAATACCGGGCCAAGGTATTGAGGTTGAGATCGAAGGGAAGAATATATTACTGGGCAACAGGAAGCTTATGACAGAAAGGAATATCAGTCTTTCCGGGCTTGAAACCGAATCAGACAGATTGGCTTCAGAAGGAAAGACGCCGATGTATGCAGCAATTGGCAATCAGCTTGCCGGCATTATTGCAGTTGCGGACATAGTAAAGGAGAGCAGCGCCAAAGCAATAAATAAGCTTCATGAAATGGGTATAGAAGTAGTCATGATTACCGGAGACAACCGCAAGACGGCGGAGGCTATAGCAAAGCAGGTTGGAATCGACTGGGTACTGGCTGAGGTTCTTCCCCAGGACAAGGCTAATGAAGTTAAAAAGCTGCAGTCTGAGGGCAAGAAGGTTGCAATGGTCGGTGACGGAATCAATGATGCACCTGCATTGGCACAGGCGGATATAGGCATTGCTATCGGCTCCGGTACCGACGTGGCTATGGAATCTGCAGATATAGTTTTAATGAGAAGCGATTTGATGGATGTGCCTACTGCTATTCAGCTCAGCAAGAGTACAATAAGGAATATCAAGCAGAATCTTTTCTGGGCATTTGGCTACAACGTAGCCGGTATACCGGTTGCAGCAGGATTGCTTCACGTCTTTGGAGGCCCGCTTTTAAATCCGATACTGGCAGCGGCAGCCATGTCGTTAAGCTCAGTTTCGGTATTGACAAACGCCTTAAGGCTGAAAGGCTTTAAACCATATAAGTAGGCATGGGACTTGAGATTTGAGCCACACGTAACGCGTAACCCGAAATTTGCAACCGAACCCGAAAGGAATACCAAATAGAAATTTAAGGAGGAATAAAAATGAAAAAACAAATTAATATTGAAGGAATGAGCTGCGGCCACTGCGTTAAGCATGTTGAGGGCGCACTTGGAGAGGTTCCCGGCGTAATAAAGGTCGATGTGAGTTTGGAAGGCAAATACGCAATTGTGGAATTGGAAAAGGAAGTTCCCGATTCTGTGCTTAAGAATGCAGTCGATGAAGCCGGCTATGATGCCGGCGCTGTAAAAGTGCTGTGAATAAGCAGTAAAGGAGGTATACCCTTGGATTGTAATTGTGACCACAATGTAACTGTCCGAACAGAGAAAGAAAAGAAGGATATCATATCCAGGCTGAACCGCATTGAGGGTCAGGTAAGGGGCATCAAGGGAATGATAGAGAAGGATGTATATTGTGACGATGTTCTGAACCAGATATCCTCTGTTAACTCTGCAATGAATTCGGTGGGCAAACTGATTTTGAAAAATCATATGAAATCCTGCCTGATAAAACGTATTCAAGCCGGGGAACTGGATGTGGTCGACGAGCTGCTTTATACAATTGAAAAGATGCTGAAATAAAGAAGGTAGGTTATTAATTATGAAAAAATACTTAGTTATTATTTTAGTTTTGACTGCAGCTTTATCCCTGGCAGCGTGTTAAGCAACAGATGTAGTAGGCAAATTTGCGGTAACATCCTTCGAAGCACTGTTAAATAAAATTCCGGAAAATATAACCTCGGATGAAGTGAATAACGGCTGGGCATTGACTTCCCCGACCGGCGAAAGTTTCATCTGGGGGAAGGATTTCAGCAGTGAAGGTACACCGGACGTTATGCTGGAGTTTGATTCGCAGCCATTTATAGATGCCGGTGCAGATCCGAACAAGGTAGAGGGCTGGGTTTTTGCGAAGGTTCCGGTTATGGACGAGCAGGGCAAAAAGATTGAAGTTGAAAAATTATTAAAGCCCTTTGACTTGAAATAGATATTAAAAGAAAAGAACCTTGTTGTCTTAAGGCAGCGAGGTTCTTTTCTTTTTAATTATTATGGAAAATTATGGCTTGAAATATGCCGGATACTATAATAACAAGCTGACTGAGTTCCTCGGGTTTTTCGGATGCAGAAGGTTTGTGCCCATAGTAACTGCAGCTGCGCGGGCAACTTTATGACAGGCTTCTACCTCATTTTCATGTTTGCCCTGCCGGCAGTGGCACTGGCTATATACAGGACAGCAAAGCCTGAAAACAGGAAGGCAGTCGGCGGTGCACTATTCTCTGTTGCATTTACAGCATTCCTTACCGGTATTACAGAACCAATAGAGTTCATGTTCATGTTCTTGGCACCGGTGCTCTATGTACTGCATGCAGTGCTTACGGGATTAGCCCTTGCAGTATCATATACCTTTGGAATACTGCATGGTTTCGGCTTCTCAGCAGGTTTCATAGATTATGCGCTTAACTGGGGGCTGGCAACCAATCCGGTGATGATAATTCCAATAGGCCTTGTGTTTGGTTTGGCATACTACATAATATTTGTTTGGGTTATTCAGAAGCTTGACATTCCTACTCCCGGAAGGGTAGATGAGGAAATGGACGAAAGCGCTATGGGCAGCTTGAATGTCAGTGAATTTTCTGCTAAACTGGTGGAAAGACTTGGAGGAAAGGCCAATATAGTGGGAACAAGAGCAGAGCTGATAGCTGATGAAATGAAAAAATCCATAAAAAGGTAACAGACAACAGGGCGGCTTATGCCGCCTTGTTTTAAGACCGGAGGAGGTACTGCGGTGCGTATAAATGCTAATACTGAAAAAATAGATAAGCTGTCAACAATTGAAATGGTAACACTGTTTAATAATGAGGACAAAAAGGTTGCTGTAATTGATGCTTCCGAATGCCCTCCTACCTTTGGAATAGATGATAATGTGATAATTGGTGTAATATCGGGTAGGATTGAGGCTGTTTCCGGCTGGAAAGAGGAGGAAGCGCTTAAGGCCTTTGAAAAGGCGGGGGGTAATGCTAGGGCTGCGATATTGTCACTTGTAAATGACAGTTCAAAAATAGAAGGTGATTAAATGAAGGCAATAGTTAATGCGAGGATAATCAAAGATAATAGTATATTTGATGGCTATACTGTGCTATTCGAAGAGAAAATACTTCGGCTGATGGAAGGCAATGCATTAAAGGGCCTGGAGCCGGAGGAGGTCTTTGATGCGGCCGGAAGATATCTTTCTCCGGGTTTTATCGATGTGCATATACATGGCTGTATTGGAAATGACACCATGGATGACAATGAGAGCAGTCTCAGGAACATAAGCAAGGCTATTGCAGCTACAGGGGTTACGGCTATCCTGCCTACTACAATGACAATGGGCTTTCCGATGATTGAGAAAAGCATAAACAGAATCCGGACGCTTATGGACGATGCTCCGGGAGCGTCCATACTAGGCTGTCATTTGGAAGGCCCTTTCATAAGCGAAGAATATAAGGGTGCGCAAGACGGGAAATATATAAGAAGGCCTGACTTTAAAACTATTGAGGGCCTGTCCGATGTTATCAGGATTGTAACCATTGCTCCTGAGGAGGAGGGCGCCGAGGAGTTCATAGAAAGCTGTGTCAGTCAGGGCATAGTAGTGGCGATAGGCCATACGAACGCCAGCTATGAGCAGGCCATGAGAGCGATTCAGAAGGGTGCAAGCCATATCACCCATATCTTTAATGCAATGACTCCGCTGAATCACAGGGAGCCGGGGGCCGTGGGAGCGGCAATGGACAGTTCTGTTGTCTGTGAGCTTATTGCAGACAATGTACATGTGAATCCGGCAGTACAAAGAATCCTTCTGAAGGTAAAGGGAGTGGAAGGGATAATTCTTGTGACTGACGCTATGAAGGCATGCCTGCTGGAGGATGGAGAATATGAACTGGGAGGGCAGCGGGTAGTAGTGAAGAATGAGGTAGCGAGGCTGCCTGCAGGTAACCTTGCCGGAAGCGTCCTTACCTTGGACAAAGCCTTGAGGAATTTTACGGCCAATACCGGAATAGGGCTGATAGATGCAATAAAAACCGTTACTGAGAACCCTGCGAGGGTATTGAAAGTCAATGACAGGAAAGGAAGCATAGACATAGGCAAGGATGCTGACTTTGTGTTGTTTGATGATAGCTTCAACATACATGCCACCTTTGTAAAGGGTAAAAAAGTATATGAGAGAGTCGTAAAATGGGAGTAATAATAGCCGGAGATTCCGGCAGTTTTCTTAAGGACGGCCGTGATGAATAGGGGGATTGGAATTGCTTAGAGAGATAATTAGGGTAAAAGGCTGATGGGAGAATGAAAAAAGGTCTGGCTGTATCCCCGGGTATTGGGATCGGAAAGGCATATATAATCTCAGAGCCTGATATAAATATCGACAAGGGCAGAATAGACGCCGAACAGGTGAAAGAGGAGCTTGATAGGGGGCAGTTCATCTACAGTTATAAGTGGAGAATCCATAGGTTTTTAATCTTACATAGAAACTCTACGGAGCGTTTATTGAATTACAGTCCGTCTGCTATTATTATTAATGCGTGGAGGTGACAATATGGATTGCAGCAAGGTTGGAAAGCTGATATTTGGTTTGCGAAAAGAAAAGGGTATGACACAAAAGCAGCTTGCCGATGCTATGAATATCAGTGACAAGACCATTTCAAAATGGGAGCGTGGTTTGGGATGCCCTGATGTATCCCTTCTTCGTGAACTCTCTGAAGTATTAAACGCAGACATCGAAAAAATATTATTGGGGGATTTGGAACCCAATAATGCAGACGGAGGAAATATGAAAAAAATAAAATTTTATATGTGCCCCAATTGCGGAAACACACTAACTTCCACAGGGGAGTCCGATGTTTCCTGCTGTGGGCGAAAACTGGTGCCGCTTATCCCAAAACCGGCTGAGGGAACTCACAAATTAACGGTGGAAGAGATAGAGGAGGATTTTTACATTACATTTGCACATGAGATGAGCAAAACGCATTACATCAATTTTGTAGCGTACGTTGCTTACGATAGAGTGCTCTTTGTCAAATTGTACCCGGAACAAGGCAGCGAAGTACGTTTTCCCAAAATGTACCGCGGAAAGATTTATTTGTGCTGTAATCAGCACGGATTATGGGTGAATGATTAAAGAGAATTACAACGGACTATGGATAATCCGCACGGGTGGCTATTATGTTATTAGCTTAGCTATCTGCCATAAGTTCCGGTTACAGGGTCAAGGAATAGTTCGACGTGAGGCGGACAAAATGTGAAAAATGCAAAGGAAAAGGCTAAGAGCAGCAATCCTGCCCAACCCAAGCATACGGCACACTCTGAGGCGAGAAATTCTGTCTGCAGAAGACTATAGCTGAACCAATATGCAGCAAGTACTCCTAAAATAAAGATTCCAATATCTACCCAGAGATAATTTTGCCCAACTATGTGGGTGTAAGTATAATAAGCAATTATGATAGTGATCATACCCAGCAGGATGGACAGCACCTTTACCGGTACAAAGTTAGGAATCTGCTTTCCATACCCAATATACTCCAGGGCTGCAAATAGAGCAACCGGAACAAACAACAGCTTTAAATGCTCCCAGGTGCTTTCATTAACTGCGCTGAAGATTCCCACAACCGGGTTTTCACCGGACCATTCATATGTAAAATGCAGAAGTGCTCCCATAATAAGGGCGAAAACTGCCCCAATAATTTGCCAGCGTTTTAAATCCACAAAAATACCCCCTTTCAATAATTTTATGGCGGATGGATTTTTATATGATAAAGTAATTTGAATCTTATAGTTAGAGAAGGAGTTTTTAAGTCATCAATTGAAATATATAGGGTATATCCGGTACCTGCAGATAAATGGAGGGGTTGAAATACAGTCCCAAACCAACCTTTGAATTCTATAAGGCTTATCGGAAACAAATCAATCAGATAAAAAAAGAGGTTGATGCTTCGCTTCAGGTTGATAATGGAGCTTTCTGCGGTTTCCTTATGATGTCGCTGGAGAGTTCTGAAGACACCGAATAGGAGTCAGTTATTCTTAAATAAGTGACGGGAGTCGGAAAAATTCCGGCTCTTAAATTTTTTTGAAAAAATTTGTAATTTGCTATAGACATATAATAAAAACCATGATATTATTAACGTTGTTATTAAATATTAACAATGTTAATAATATGTATACGTGTTAATACTGCAGATTATATAAACGGGGATAGGTGATATTATGAAGGAGAAAACAGCGGAAGATAAAAAGATTCTGAAGAAACAGAGGATCAGGACATACTTTTTGGAAGCAGCCAGAGAAATAATATTAAATGACGGCGTTGAAAGTGTCACAGTGAGGAAGGTTGCAGATATGGCAGGCTATTCGTATGCAACCATATATAATTATTTCTCCGATCTAAACCAACTGCTTTGGGAAGTTAAGAAACTGATGATCAATGATATTGTTGAAGCATTATACAAAAAAATGGCTGGAATGACGAAGGATGTCGATGGAATCAGAAAGTGCTTCAAAATGTATGTTGAATATTTTTTAGTAAACCCTAATGTGTTCAGATTTTTCTATTTCCATCATTTGAGTAAACCTGCCGGAGAAACCGGAGAAAATGAGGAGGAGCCCGATTTTGATGCAATGTGGGAAGAAACCTTTAAGGAATTCGTGATTTCAGGAAAGATTAGGGCAGAGGACATTGAAGTACTTGCAAGAACAATGATTTATGCCATACACGGGCTGATAACATTATACTTTTCAGAAGATGTGGATTATAAGGGAGAAGATGTTTATAGTGAACTGGACAAAGTAATTGAATATATATTGGGAAGGGGTCAAATATGAAAATTGGAATTATCGTTCATTCAAAAACCGGGAATACGTATTCTGTAGCGGAGAAACTAATGAAAACCCTTGCGGCGAAAGGGCATATTGCAAGTATTGAACAGGTAGAGGCATGTGATAACGGACAAATGGATGCTATAAAAGTACAGTTGAAAAGCAAGCCGGATATAAATCCTTACGATGCATTGATATTTGGGGCTCCGGTGCATGGATTCTCGCCTTCAGTGGTAATGGAGGCTTACTTGACACAGCTTATGGCGATTCCGGATAAAAAAGCAGCTTGTTATGTGACGGAGTTTTTTCCGCTTCCCCAAATGGGAGGAAACCAAGCAATCGAACGGATGAAAGAGATATGCAGCTCAAAAGGATTTGATGTTATAGGAACCGGTGTTGTAAACTGGTCCAACATACATCGAAAAGGAATGATTGATAATCTGGCTGAGAAGTTTTCCGGATTGTTTATGTCATTAAGTGAATGTAAGGAGGGAAATAAATGAAAAGCAGGAGAAGAGTAGTGCTGGCTGTGGTTATAGCCCTTGCAGCAATTGTAACTGCTGTATTCGGGTTCAAATCATATACTGAAGCAAGCCTTGTAAAACTGGCTGAAACAAGCATACCGGATGTGGATTTGTCAAAGATTGCGGATGGGGTATATAAAGGCAGCTATAAGGTTTTCCCGGTAGAAGCTGAAGTAAGGGTGACAATAGAGAATCATAAGATAGTCGCGATAGAGCTGGTCAAGCACTTTAACGGCCAGGGGGCAGCCGCTGAAGTAATCCCGGACAGGGTTACAGAAGCGCAGTCCTTAGGGGTGGATATTGTCTCAGGTGCAACATACAGCAGCAAGGTAATATTAAAGGCCATAGAAAACGCACTGCAAAGTGCGAACAGATAAAAAGGAGCAGTTATAATGAGTAGTATAGGAATCTACTATTTTTCCGGTACCGGCAATTCACTGTATGTAGCAAAAGAATTGCAGAAGCGGATTGAGGGGGCAAAGCTTATACCGGTTATAAGCCGGTTGGATAGAGAAGTAGTTGAAACTGATGCAGAGACAATAGGGTTTGTATTCCCGGTATATTTTTCGGCAATCCCGGTACCGGTGAAGAATTTTATCAAAAAACTGGATTTGAAATCGGCAAAATATATTTTTGCTGCAGCAACAAGAATCGGAACTTCACACAGTGCTTTTATGGCCATAGATAAAATATTGAAAAGCAAAGGCCAACGCCTGGATTCATATTTTTCCCTCAATATGCCCGGAAATGATCCGAAATTTAATTATAAGGTTCCTACAGAAGAAGAAATAGCAAGATTGGAAGCAGTTGTTCAAAAAAGGCTTGATTCTATTCAGAGCATAATAAAAAATAAAGAAATTAGCAGGGAAAAGGATGTTGACTGCACAATCCATATCCCCTTTGTGGGGATCCTTTCATCCCTGGCGGCTCTTATAGACATATCCAAAGACAATTTGTACTGCGATTCGAAATGTACAGGATGCGGCATATGTGAAAAGGTTTGCCTTGCGCATAAGATTAAAATAGTTGATGGAAAGCCTGAATGGCAGGATAATGTGAGATGTTATCATTGTGCTGCCTGTCTCAACTATTGCCCTGTGCAGTCTGCCCAGATAAAATCGCATACTGAAAAAAACGGAAGGTATTCACATCCGTATGCAGCGGTAGAAGATATTGCAATGCAAAAAAATTTTGAAAGGAGATGAGTACTTTTATGAAAACGGATCAGGATAGAATTAAGAGTTTGACTGAATACGTACAGGGGCTTTTGGATAAGGAGAATGGAAGGGAGCTATACTTTAAGTACAGGACTTATATTGAAAGGGTTACTCCCCAGGAGGTTTTTGAGATTTTCCACCTTATTCTGCAGAAGGGTATAAAGCCGAAGGAAATCCTGACTGTTCTGGATAAAGCGATAAATGTGTTTTATAAAAGCCTGTCGAATTATACGTGGAAATGGCCCGACAAAGACAGCTTTATGGATTATTTGATGCGGGAAAATCGCGCTCTGGAGGAAAAACTTGAGGGCATTAAGGAAATCATCAAGGATATGTCTTCGGAGGCCGGAAAGAAAGAACTGATACTCCGGATGCATGAACTCCGGAAGTTTAATGACCACTATCTCAAAAAAGAAAATATACTGTTCCCCTACCTGGAAAAGAAGATGAAGAAGTTTGACGGCCTTGCTATCATGTGGGCGTTGCACGATGAGGCCAGGGCACAGCTAAAAAAGGTCATTGAATGCCTTGAGGCTGAAGGCTGCATAGAAGGGGAGTTTAACTCAGAGCTGGGAAAGCTGTTCTTTGACATGTACGGCCTGGTACAGAAGGAAGAGCTTATCCTTTTCCCGGCAGCCAGTGAGATTATTACCGATGATGAATGGCTTGAAATGCAAAGGCAGAGTATGGAATATGAGTTCCCGTTCATTGAAAGGCCTGAACCGGCAGACAACGAGTATATACCGGGCATTAAGGAAGGCTGCCGCTTTGAAACGGAAACAGGAGCTTTGGATTTTAATGAAATTCTTGCGATATTCGATGCACTGCCTGTGGATCTGACATTTGTCGATGAGAATAATAAAGTAAAATTCTTTACAAAGCCCAAGGATAGAATTTTCCCCCGTTCCCCTGCGGTAATAGGAAGGGATGTGGAAAAATGCCACCCTCCGGAAAGTGTCCATGTAGTCAATGAAATACTTGACGCCTTTAAGGAAGGCAGAAAGGATAATGCCGTATTCTGGATAAAGGTTAAGGGCAGGATGATACTGATACAGTATTTTGCCGTAAGGGATTCAGTGGGCAGATACCTGGGGACTCTGGAAGCCAGCCAGGATATAACGGACATTATAAAGCTTGAAGGGGAAAGAAGGCTGCTGCAATTTAACAAGTAGAGGACACGGGGGTGGGGACATGGGGACGTTTCTCCTGTCCCGCTTTCAGCGGGACAGGAGAAACGTCCCCATGTCCTCCCCGTGTCCTCGCATCGCATAATTCTTCCTATGCGGCACCTGCCATATTAGAAATAGAAACGTACGAATTTTATCGAATAAATATCGCAAAGCAGCAGGTCGTCTGTCTCAACTTCGTTTATTATGATATAGCTTATACCAACATCAACTAGTGTTCCTTCACGGTCTATAAGCATGTTGGTTCCGATAAGGAATTCCACTTTTACCCGTTTGCCTATCTGAGTCTTGAGATAGCCCTGTGTATACTCGATATCAAGTACCGGTGTTGTCGGCAGCATGTCAAAATCTACCGGAGCGGCACCTGTCACAGGCATCTGCATTGTTGGAGGCGGCATTTGAGGCATCTGAGGCATTTGCTGTCCCATCTGCTGCCCGCCCATCTGTTGTGCCCCCATTTGCTGCTGTATCGGAAATGTCTGGGGCGCCATTGGATAGCCAAAGGTGGTGCCCATTTCGGGAGCTTGGCTGAACTGGGACTGGTTACCGCTGCTTGCAGGTGTCTGGTTAAAACTGTATGAACTATTGCTGTACATAGTTATCTCCTTTCATAGATAATATTTCATGTCCTTGCATTACTTTGCCGCGCGAAGCGCGCATGGACGGATTTTCTACGTAGTATAGTAAAGCCTTGTAGGATTATAGAAGCAGTGCTCTCCTATTCGATTGGCAAATGTTCCTGAGCCGTTTCTCGGAAAAGTCTGGATACATGTCTGAGTAAAAGGATTGAAGTACCACAGGCAATAGGCCACTGTAAGCATCTTATTGCCCGACAGAGCCCAATCGGCTATATCATAGTGAATTTGGTCAGGCCGCATGTTATATATATTCTGTGCATTATATGCTCCTCCGAGAGTATCTGAAGCACAGTCAAACTGGCCTGGCTGGAACAGTATCCTTCTTAAATCCCCTTGGCCGATTCTTTGATATTCCCCGTTGGGTACATGAACTCTATTCATAATAACGGTGGCTACAGCCTTCATACCGTTGTCCCCTTCGCCACCGGCTTCACACTTAATCATCCGGGCAAATATTTCTCTGGTAGCAAGCGGCATAAAATTCACCTCGCATACAGTGATATTATCATTTTATGTATCAGCGGGTTATTTGACACTGTAACAGCAAAGAATTTATAAAGGGTGAAACAGATTTCGTCTTGTTAAATATGCAGCGGTAAGAAAATTTTTGTAAATGTGAAATTTTCTGCTGATGCGTTATAATTAAAATATGCAATATATTAAGAAGGCAGGTAATGCTGAAAGCATGAAAATAAATATAGGGAGGAATATACATGGATAAAATGGTATTAGGCAAAACCATAGGCCAATGGGTTGAAGAGTATCCAATCATAGATAATCTTATGAGCTGCAAGCCGGTTTTCTGGACCAACAAGAATCTGGACAACGCAGACAAAGTGTTACCCGAGCTTTCATTGACCCTTGAGGATATGGTTGATGCTGAGAAAAGGCTTCAAAGATTTGCACCCCTCATATCCGTGTTGTTTCCCGAGACGGCGGACAAAGGAGGCTTGATTGAATCCGAATTGGTATGTATAGGAAAAATGAAAAATAGTATTCAAAAGGTATACCGGCAGGACTTCCAAGGCGAATTAATGCTGAAATGTGATAATTACCTGCCTGTGGCGGGATCTATCAAGGCAAGGGGCGGCATTTACGAGGTCCTGAAGCATGCGGAGGATTTGGCTGTCAAGCACGGTTTGATACGTATTGACGATGACTATTCAAGGCTGGGGTCGCCGGAGTTCAAGGAATTCTTCGGTAAATTTTCCCTGGCTGTAGGCTCAACGGGAAACTTGGGGCTGAGTATAGGAATAATGGGTTCTGCCTTGGGTTTTAATGTTACCGTACATATGTCTGCTGATGCAAAGGAATGGAAAAAGAGTCTTCTAAGGGGCAGGGGAGTCAATGTCATAGAATACTCTTCCGATTACAGTAAGGCGGTTGAGGAAGGGAGAAGGCAATCACAGCAGGATCCGAACAGTTACTTTGTGGATGATGAGCATTCCAAGAGCTTGTTCCTGGGATACAGCGCGGCGGCTTTTCGTTTGAAGAAACAGCTTGATGCTTTGGGAACAAAGGTAGATGAGAGCAATCCCTTGTTTGTATATGTGCCCTGCGGGGTTGGAGGCGCACCGGGTGGAATATGCTTTGGCCTGAAGCATGTCTTCGGAGATAATGCACATGTATTTTTTGCGGAGCCGACTCATTCCCCATGTATGCTTCTCGGTCTGGCTACCGGCGAAAATGAAAAACTGTCGGTGCAGGATTTCGGTATAGATAACATAACCGATGCCGACGGACTTGCAGTTGGGAGGCCTTCAGGCTTTGTAGGCAATATGGTGGGGAGGCTTTTAAGCGGTATTTATACTGTTGAGGATAATGAGCTTTATAAGCTGCTGGCAATGATGAAGGATGAGGAGAATATCAAGATTGAGCCTTCGGCTACGCCGGGGCTGCTGGGCCCCCTGCAGGCGGAGGCTTACATTAATGCCAACCTGCCTGAGGTCAGCATGAAAAATGCGACTCATATTGCATGGGCTACAGGAGGGTTGTTTGTACCTGAGGCTATGATGCAGGAGTTCTATGAAAGAGGCAAAAAACTATTGGGTGAGCTATAAGCTCATCCAATTGTCTTCTCTTTTATATACTTCTCCACAATATCATTATAGCTACTTATAAGCGCTTTGATTACAGGGTTTTTGGGGGAACTGAAGCTCATATCGTCAATTGTGCTTATGGGAAGTATTTTTGGTGAGGTGCCGGTCATAAAAGCACCGTCCATTTCCCCAAGCATGGAAACTGATATGGGTTCTTCGATTATTTCTATTCCCAGGTTCTTGCACAGATCAAATACGTATTCCCTGGTTATACCTATCAGTACATTCCCTTTTGGGGCGGTCAATACCTTACCGTTCCTGACAAAAAATATATTGGAGCGGCTTCCTTCGGTAATCTCACCTTCCCTGTTCACCAGCAGTGCTTCATAGGCGTTTGCTTCAGCTAAAGCAGCTGCAACCCTTTCCTTGTAACCTGAATTTACCACCTTGGCATTGGGATTGTTCCTTTCTTCCCTGAGAAGAATTCCATGTACTCCTGTTTCGTATTGTTCAGGGGTCGGGTAGCTGCTGCGGATGAAATACGCCATAAAGTCCGGCACAGGGTTTCCCATATTATAAACAATTATTTTTATATTTTTTTCAGGACTGTTATTGGCTTTGATAAGCTCCGTTATACTTTCCCGTATACTATTCATGATATTGGTTACCGAATAGTTGATAAGCCTGGCTGAAGCCTCCAGCCTTTCCATATGTTTTTCCAGGAAAAGAGGAATTCCTGACACTACTTTTATTACCTCATAGATTGTTCGGGAAGAGCCTGCCAAAATATCCCCTGCCCCTGAAACAGGCATTACTTTGCCGTTTATAACCATATATTTTTCTTCTGCTTCACTGATCATCAATCTGTCTCCTGTCTCTGTAATTAATTGTTCTATAATAGAAATCTAGCATTATGTGTATTATATTTCAAGAGGTATATGCTTAGTGTCAAACATTTTCCGAAATTAATGCGCCGGGAAACACATTACTTTAATAAAAAGTACTGCTGCTTTTGGGGTGATAAAACTTTTTCACGGAATATATATTAAATACGGGTTAGGAATATTGGCACGATAAGCCGATATATATCATAAAAGGAGGTGGAATTTCATGCCAAGTTATTATGAATTGTTTGTCCGGCTTGCTCTTGCCTGCTTTCTCGGCGGGGTCATAGGCTATGAAAGGGAAAAGACCAGGCATCCTGCGGGCTTCAGGACGCATATATTGGTATGCGTGGGATCTGCACTGGCCATGTTGTGCAATATTTATTTATTTGAGGAGTATAAAGGTATTGCCAATATTGATCCGGGACGTTTCGGCGCACAGGTAATAAGCGGCATAGGATTCCTGGGGGCAGGCACAATATTGAAAGAAGGTGCGACTGTCAAGGGGCTGACAACTGCAGCCAGCCTTTGGTCGGTTGCTTGTATAGGAATATCCGTAGGACTGGGTTTTTATTTAGGCTCGCTTCTTACCACCGCTTTTGTACTCGTTGCTCTTGTGGTCTTTTCAAGATTTGAAGTACTTATATCCGGGGGCAAGAAAAATACAACCCTGAAAATAAGATCAGAGGATAAACCGGGGCAGTTGGGGAAAATTGGCACCCATTTGGGTTCATTTAATCTGAAAATATGTGACATAGCCATAGAAGTGGAGGATGAAGCTTCGGTCATGGTAAAGATAAAGGTAAATAGGGCCAAAGAGAATATTAGCCCTGAGGTTTTAGATTCCCTGTCCAAAATTGAGGGAATATTGAAGGTTGAAGTTTGCTGATATTGAAGGGATTTATTAAATCATCCCTTTGATACATGTTTGTTTCCTTCGATGTAGAATCTCCAAGGCTTATCCTTATATTCCCCTGCATAGTCTATATTGATTCTCGGGGAGGACTTTACAGAAAAAGGTTCATTATGTGCATCGCATATATAAAGTGTGCTGCCGCACAAGTCAAGTCCGTTTTCAGCCTTTCCTATACCCATGCTCATACAGAGCTTTCCCGGCCCGTTGCACATTACGGATCTCTGACTTGCAGACAGTGATAACAGATCCATGCCGTATCTTAATCTGGCCATATGCCCGATTCCGTCAATCGGCTCAACTGCCCTCACCAGTACTGCTGAGGGATTATCCTTCTGTTCTGTGACCACATTGAAGCAGTAGTACATTCCGTAAATGAAATATACATAGGAGAAGCCTCCTTCATGATACATTATCTCATTCCGTTTGGTTCTTCTCAGGCCATAGGCATGGCAGGCTCTGTCTTCAGGGCCTGCGTATGCTTCAGTTTCTACAATCTTTCCGACAACTCTAAAATCCCGGGTTTCATGCACCAGATGCTTCCCCAGCAGATCCTCTGCTACTATCAATGGATCTCTAAGATAGAAGCTCCTTTCAAGCTTATTCATAGTACCTCCGTCTATATTTTTTTATGTTTCGTTTTTGAAGAATAATGCGCAATATCTGAGGGACACGGGGACGTTTCGCGAGGGAAACGTCCCCATGTCCCCGCGTCCCCGTGTCCTCGTGTCCCCGATTCACAAACCCTTAATTTTATGTCACATTTTTCTTAGTATATAATAATAGTAGTATGAGCATGAGCAATTTACAATATGAAAATATTACTATATAATAGACGCATGACAAGGGAAACGAGTACAAAAGGAGGCCGGAATAATGCAGGACAACAGCAGGATAGTATCTGCGGACAGAGATAAATTTTACAAGATTATGATTACCAGGCTGGAGGGTTTGCTCTCAAGTGAATCTGACTGGCTTGCCAATTTATCAAATGCCGCGGCATTGCTTTATACGAACCTGGAGGATATCAATTGGGCGGGTTTTTATCTTATGAAGAAGGAAGAGCTTGTATTGGGGCCTTTTCAGGGGAAAACAGCCTGTACAAGAATAAAGCCGGGTAAAGGGGTATGCGGTACGGCAGCGGCAGAAATGAGGACACAGCTTGTGCCGGATGTGCATTTGTTTCCGGGGCATATCGCCTGCGACAGTGCTTCAAACTCTGAAATAGTGGTTCCTTTAATCAAAGATGGAACAGTATTCGGAGTATTGGATATTGACAGCCCCATAAAAAACAGGTTTGACGAACTGGATGCCAAATACCTTCAGCTTTTTGCAGATAAGCTTAATAAGTATATTGATTGGAGCCAAATCAGCTGAGGAGGTAATTGAATGAAGTTCGGCAGAGAAAGCGGAATACTTCTGCATCCTACCTCGCTGCCTTCGAAATTCGGTATTGGAGAACTGGGCAGCGAAGCATACGGTTTCGCGGATTTTTTGGCCAGAAGCAGGCAGAAGCTTTGGCAAATACTGCCCCTGGGCCCCATAGGCTATGGTGAATCTCCGTATCAGTGCTTTTCTGCCTTTGCAGGCAATACTATGCTGATAAGCATTGAGAGGCTTATTGAGGATAAGCTTTTGCTTCAGGAGGATATCGGGCCACTGCCTGATTTTGATGAGGGGCTTGTGGAGTTCGAAAAGGTCAGGGCATTTAAATCTAACTTGTTCAGAAAGGCCTTTAAGAGATTTGAAGCTGCCGGCGCCGGTGAAGATTATGACAGGTTCTTAAGGGAGAACGATTACTGGCTTAATGAGTTTTCTTTTTTTATGGCTTTGAAGGAATATTTCGGAGGAGCTGCCTGGAATCTCTGGGATAAGGAAATAGCCTTCAGGGACTCCAAAGCAATGATATATTACAGGGATAAGCTGTCCCGGGAAATTGAGTATCAAAGTTTTCTGCAATATGTTTTCTTCAGCCAGTGGAGGCTGCTAAAAGAATATGTAAACAAACAGGGTATCAGAATAATTGGGGATTTGCCTCTTTTCATATCCTATGACAGCAGTGATGCATGGTCTCAGAGTTATCTGTTCCAGTTGGATGAGGAGGGCAACCCTTTAAAGACAGCCGGAGTGCCTCCGGATTATTTCAGCGAAACGGGGCAATTTTGGGGAAACCCCCATTACAGATGGAATGAGATGGAGAAAGACGGATTCAAATGGTGGAGAGACAGGCTGGATCTGTTGTTTCAAATGGCGGATATAATCAGGATAGACCATTTCAGAGGCTTCGAAAGCTACTGGGAGATACCGGCAGGAGAAAAAACGGCACAAAAGGGATGCTGGGTAAAAGCTCCCGGCAGGAAGCTTTTCCAAACCTTAAGAGCACATAGGAAAGATATGCATATTATTGCTGAAGATCTGGGTTTTATTACCAAGGAAGTGGAAGAACTGAAAAATGAGTTTGGTTTTCCCGGTATGAAGATATTGCAGTTTATCTTCAACGGCCCTTTGGAAGAAGAATTGCTTCCCCATAATTTTGAAGAGAATTCGGTTGTATATACCGGAACCCATGACAATGACACAACAACAGGCTGGTACCTGAAGATGAAGATAGCAAACCCCAAAGCAGATTATGAGATGAAGGATTATTTTCATATATCGGGAGAAATCGGAGAGAAAGCAATGTGCTGGACTCTTATCGAGGCAGCTTTGAGCAGCCCTGCAAATACGGCAATAATTCCGATGCAGGATTTGCTGTGCTTGGGAAGTGAGGCACGGATGAATATTCCAAACACAATAGGAGGCAGGAACTGGGGCTTGAGACTTAGAAAGGGTATGTTGACAACAGAACTGGAGGAGAAGCTTGCAAGCCTGTCGGAACTGTATGGCAGAAATAAGAATTAATAAAGATAACAATGCAAAAAAGCTATGGAAAATTACCATAGCTTTTTTGCATTGTTTGCCCCAAAATGTCGTTTAGCTGTAATTTGACACCTAGCTCTCGCTAGGTGGGTATCCGGACATGGCTTTCTATCTTCCTCTGCAGATTATAGACTTCAAATGAGGCCTGATATCAGGTCATGTACCTTGGATTCCCGTGTCGTCTCTGTAGGTTCAAATACAAGCATATCGAACATCCCAGGATTCGGTTGTTTATTTACTATTATATTAACATAAATCATTAACATAGTCTATAGAATTATCTGTCGCGGCTTGTATTTTTTATATAGAGATAGTTCAATTAACTTGGGTATATATGAATCGGATATTGATATTATTTGTTATAAAGCGCAATTTTATGTATATTAAAATAATATTTGTTGACCTTTACAGTGTAAATTATTTATACTTAATAAAAAGATATTAACAGGCTTGTAGGGGGGATTTTTTTTGAAGTATACAATCCTGGATTTTGAGGCAATGATTGAAAGCGTCAGAAAAGACGGAAGGATACATAATTATGAAATTCAAGAATTGAAGGTATATGAGAATTATCTTTATTATTTCAGAAAATATGTTGATCATAAATATCATGAATGGGTGGAATACAATCTGTTCCCCAGGGAGAATATAGGCATATACAAGCTCCAGCAATCCGCCAAGCTTCAATTCAACCCATCGGAAGTGTACAAATACTACGTTGATATGGTAAGCGTATCCAAAGAGGGCCAATTTTGGAAGGCGAAGGATTTGTACATAGATTTTATTGTAAAGGGTGACGGCAGGTACTATGTGGTGGATGTAGACGAGTTTAATGATGCCATTTGCAGGAAAGAACTAAAGGAAAATGATGTAAAGAATGCTCTCAACGGTTTGAATAATGTTCTTAAGGGATATTATGAAAGCAATGATCTTGAGTGCTATATACAAAGCCTTAAAGAGAAGTACGGAGGCATGGGGAAGCTGCTTCTGAGCAAGAAAACGGCTTGACATATATTGGTTATTGAGATATTATATAATTATTATTAATAAATAATAATATAATATTATAAGGGGGTTATCAGTAATGGATTTGAAAGGAAGCAAAACTGAGAAAAATCTATGGGAAGCTTTTGCAGGTGAGTCACAGGCGAGGAACAAGTATACATATTTCGCAAGTGCTGCAAAAAAGGAAGGATATGAGCAAATATCCGGAATTTTTCAAGAAACCGCAGATAATGAAAAAGAACATGCAAAATTGATATTCAAATTTTTGTGCGGAATAGGAAACACGGCAGAGAACCTTAAGCATGCGGCAGAAGGGGAAAATTATGAATGGAGCTCCATGTACAAGGAATTTGAGAAGACTGCCATAGAAGAAGGCTTTAAAGATATTGCGGAGTTTTTTGGCAAGGTAGCCCTTGTTGAAAAAGAGCATGAAGAAAGATACCTGGCTCTGTTGAAAAACCTTGAAGAGGAAAAAGTATTCAAACGTGAAGAGCAGACAACTTGGAGATGCAGGAACTGCGGATATATTCACACAGGAGCCGAAGCTCCCGAAATTTGCCCAACCTGCAAGCACCCAAGAGCATACTTCGAAATAGCAGCCTTTAATTATTAATAGTAAACTAAACCCCTGTGGTATAGACCGCAGGGGTTTTAATTCATATACCTTTCATGGATTTTTCATATACTTCAAGGGTCTCTGCAGCAGTTTTAAACCATGAGTATTCTTTAGCCTTCTCAATGCCCATCAGGCTGTATCTATGCCATTCATCCCCATCGGTAAGCAGTGTGAGCATTGAGTCGGATATATCATCCGCAGAATATGGATCTGTAAGAAGGCATGCATCTCCGACAATTTCAGGTATTGAAGACACATTTGAGGTTATGACAGGTATACCGCATTGCATTGCTTCCAGTGGAGGCAGGCCAAAGCCTTCGTACAGAGAGGGGTAAGCAAATAATTCTGCTCCGTTGTAAAAGTAAGGCAGATCTGCAGTGGGGACAAAATTCAGGAATTTTACATAATCGCACAGCTCCAGTTCTTCGGTAAGCTTCCAAAGAGCTTTGAAGGATCTGGAATGCTCTCCGAGTATAAGAAGGTTGATAACCTCCTCTTTCTCAATTATTACTTTCTTAAAGGCCCTTATCAATCTGGCAATATTCTTCCTTTGGCTGAAGCCTCCCAGATAGAGAACATACTTCTTATCCACACCATACTTGTTGAAAATAACTTTTTTTGCATTGTCCCTATCCAAGGGCCTAAAAATAGGGTCTGCCGCCAAATGAGTTACCGTTATTTTGTCATCTTCAATTCCGAAGTATTTTTGAATATCCGATTTGGAGTGGCGAGACACAGTAATTATGTGTGATATATCATCCAAAATGTAAGGGGTATGCTTCAATGTGTAGTCCAGGTGCGGCCTGTCTACGGTTTCAGGCATAATATAAGGAATAAGGTCGTGGAGAGTTATTACTTTTACGCCCTTGAAGCAATTGGGAAGCCCTATACCATTGACGGTATTGTGGAAAACATCAATGGGATAATTGACATCCCATTTAAGTTCGTATACATTTCGCCAAAAATCAAGGCGCCTTTCACCAATCAGAAGGTTTTTTGGTATATCATTGATTTCAAAATAATCAGTTCCATTCTTAGATGGGTAAAACAAAAATATATTCTTTAACTGTTTAAGCTTATTCAGGTTTTCCAGCAGGTTATTGGTATAGGTGGCCAAGCCGGAGCCGATATGCCAGGTTATTACTCTTCCGTCAATACCAAGGTTCATGTTTTTTAGCCTCCCGAAATACGCATATTATTGTATGGGAAAGTATACTTTCCTATATAATGGGGATGCAAGAAAAGGTCCGGTGTGAGACGCCTTTTTTAATCATAATATGTGAGTGGGAAAAGAATGTGATATAATTGCGTTGATTAAAGTTGATTTTAGGGGGAAACGCATGAATAATTACAATGAAACATGAAACCCGGTTTCAAAGGAATACAAAGAGGTTCATGAGGAACCGTATATATCAGATATAAGCTGTACTGTACTGCAGCCCGGTATGGTATTCAGAATAGAAGACCTTGTAATGGTAACTGAGAATGGAGTAGAAGTGCTGAACAAGTTCACGAAGGAATTGATTGAGATATGAATAAAGCCTGTTGCATCCGCAACAGGCTTTTATTATTTACTAAGCTGATACGTTTTCATTTTTTGATTTTGGCCCTTTATACTCCGGAGCCGACGGGTCATCTTCCAGCTTCATCATTGTGATTCCGGTGAAACCGAATACAATGGAGACTATCGGGTTAACAAGATTCAGGAAGCAGTATGGTATATACTGAATTGTTGGTACTCCAAGATATGTTGACATTGTTGCACCGCAGGTATTCCAAGGAACGAGAGGTGAAGTAAGTGTCCCTGCGTCCTCAAGGCATCTTGAAAGGTTTCTTGGAGCAAGGCCTCTCTTGCGGTATTCATCCTTGTACATTTTGCCCGGAAGCACCAAAGCCAAATATTGGTCACCTGCAAGTACGTTTGTGAAGATACTTGTGATTATAGTTGCCGTAACCAGTGCCCCTGTGCTCTTTGCATATCCCAATATTACCTTGCCTATTGTCTCCAGCATGCCTGTTTTCTCAAGTACACCGCCGAAAGTAAGTGCAACCAGTATAAGTGAGATAGTCCACATCATACTTTGATATCCGCCTCTTGTAAGAAGCTCGTCTATTATTGCATTTCCTGTTTCCGATACTACGCCATACTGCATAGCATCCATAACACCTGCAAAGCTTGCCCCCTGGAATATCATTGCTGCCAATCCACCCAGAAGTGTACCTATGAAGAGACCGGGTATGGCAGGAACCTTTCTGGCAACCATTACAATAACAATGAGAGGAACCAGGAGAAGTAACGGATTGATAACGAAGTTATCGCTCATAAGGGCAAGTATTTCATTAATGGCTGATATATCAAGCTCTTTGCCAGCATAGCCGGCACCAAGAATGCCAAAACCTATAAGAGCTATTATCAGGCTGACGCCAGTAGTATAAACCATATGTCTTACATGGTCGAAAAGGTTTGCTCCCGCCATTGCAGGTGCAAGATTTGTCGTATCAGACAGAGGAGACATTTTGTCTCCGAAATAAGCACCGGATATAATAGCACCTGCTGCTGCACCCGGATTAACACCGAGACCTGCAGCAACTCCCATAAGAGCAATACCGACTGTACCTGCAGTTGTCCATGAGCTTCCTGTTGCAAGGGATACCACACAGCAGAGCAAACATGCTGCAATAAGGAAAAAGCTAGGAGAAAGTATCTGCAATCCATAATAAATAAGAGTAGGCACAATACCTCCAAGTATCCAGGTACCGATTATCATACCTATGATAGCAAGAATTAGGATAGCCTGCATTGTATCGGATATTGTCGATACGATACCATCTTCAACTTCTTTCCAAGTGTATCCAAGTCGCGTGATAGCAACAATAGAAGCTATAAGTGCGCCGAGGATTAACGGAACATGCACATCCTGGCCTACGCCAAATTGAGGCAGCACTGCATACATAAGGAATCCTATTGTAATAACAACCGGTATTAATGCTTCAAACAATGTCGCTTCTCTCTTTGTCTTTGTAGACATTAACATTACCCCTTCCTAAATTTTTTTTATTTCACTGCTTTGAGGCGTGTTTAAACAGATATATTAAACTTAAAATAAATTTAGAAAAATTTCGTTTTGCTAGTTTAAACCTACCCTATGCAGTTGAAACCCCAGGAACATTATAAAAGGCTCAAAAAAGCCTTATTTGTATATTTAACATTATCTCAAAAAAAAGGGATTGTGTAAATACATAAATTTTCTAAAAGTTCGGCAAATTTAACCATTAGAGCCGCTGGAACGCATAAATATACCAAAATATACCGCTGCATCAGTGATAATTCATTCCATGCCTAAATGGGCAAACGTATTTTATGAATAAATCTGTATAAAATAGTAATTATATACAGTATATTTACAAAAATTTTTTTAAGGAAATTGATAAAATACATAAACAGCGGAATTTGATGTGTCGTACTTTTAAAAAACAGAATATTTAGAAGTTTTCGGCGATATTGAGATTGAAAAATACTTTAAGTTATAGTATCTTTATAGTAACTCCACAATAAAAAATAATAGGGGGTAATTATTATGGTTAAGTTTATTCTGGGCGTAAAAGGCTCAGGCAAAACAAAAAGAATGATTGAACTGGCTAATGAATCAGGCAGAACAGCAAAGGGTAATGTTGTATATATCGATAGGGACAGAAACAGAATTCATGACCTTAACCGGAGAATAAGACTGATTGAAACCGGAGATTTCCAGCTTGAGAATCTTAAATCATTCTATGGTTTTATCTGCGGGATAATATCACAGGATTTTGACATAGAGAACATATACATTGACGGGCAGAAGATCGTAAGCAATGCGCAGGATGATTGCCTTGAAGGCTTCATAAAGAATCTTGAAATACTTCATGAAAAATTCGGCGTGGATTTTACGATTAGCTGCAGCAGGGCTATAGAAGGGATACCGGAATTCCTCAAGAGCTACCTGATATGAATTAACTTGGAAAACAATCAAATTCAGATACAAAGATGGGGACATCGCATAACTGTTTAACATGCAGTTAACGATATCCCCCTTTTATTTGGAGGAGGACACGGGGACACGGGGACGGGGACATGGGGACGTTTCCCCTGTCCCACTTCCAGTGGGACACGCGAAACGTCCCCATGTCCCGAAACGTCCCCATGTCCTCTTTCTAATGACTCTTGCCTTATGATATAATATTAAAGTACAATGCCTTAAAGATATTCAAGTCTTGCTATAGGAGTATATATGTTTGGATATATAAAGCCTTCGGTACAGGAGCTTAAAATAAAGGAATACGAACTATTCAGGGGCTATTACTGCGGCTTGTGCAAATCAATGGGCAGAAGCTTTGGAGTGCTCTCAAGATTTGCACTGAATTATGACAGCGTTTTTCTTGGATTGCTGCTGGCTTCTGTTCACGGCGAAAAACCGGTGCTTAAGAAAGAAAGCTGTATTGCCAATCCGGTGAAAAGAAAATGGATAGTAAAAGAAAGTCCGGGTATCGATTTCGCGGCAGACATTAATGTGCTGCTTACGTATTATAAATTGAAGGATGATATAAGGGATGAAGGAGGATGGCTCCCGACGTTTTTAAAACTGGTTTTTCATAAGGGCTATAAAAGAGCTGCTTTGACAAATAAGGACATTGATAGAATCATAGCTTCATCTGTTTCTTCACAGATATCCTTGGAGAAGAAGGGATGCAGTTCGACGGATGAAGCGGCAGAACCCTTTGCGAATATGATGATGCAGCTGCTTGCGTCAGGATACAGCGGTGATGACAAATCAGTGCCGAGGATACTGGGATGGATAGGCTACAATCTTGGGAAATGGATTTATATTATTGATGCCTTTGATGATATGGAAAGAGATATCAAGAGCGGAAGCTATAACCCTCTTCTCAGACAATACAAATATGAAAATCAGGATATAAAAGATTTTAAAGCTTCCATTGCTGAAGAAGTCAAGGTCGGCCTTCTTCAGGCATTGTCACAGGCCACGGGTTCTTTGGAGCTGTTGAAGCTGGATAATAAAGGCATAATAAGCAACATTGCGTATGAGGGTTTATACGGAAAAACAGAAAGAGTATTGAATTGCATTGCAGGGGAAAAAAGGAGCTGTGTGAGAGATGAGGAATCCATACGAGGTATTGGGTATTAGAGAAGGTACAAGTGTTGAAGGAATAAAAAGGGCATATAAGGAATTGGTCAGGAAATACCATCCCGACCAGTATCAGAACAATCCCCTCTCTGATCTTGCTGAGGAAAAGCTTAAAGAGATAAATGAGGCTTACGATTATCTTATGAAGAAAGCGGAATCCGAGGAAAGGAACAGCAGCTACAGACAGCAGGAGGAGCCAAGGTACGGGAACAATCGGGAGAATGGGGACAGAGGCTTGTATGATCAGGCAAGGATATATGTGAATATGGGCAATACTGCAGCTGCGGAGGAAATATTGAATAGAATAAGCTTCAGAGGTGGAGAATGGTATTACCTCAGAGGCCTTATTTTCATGCGCCGGGGTTGGTATAATGAGGCTGTCACATGCTTGAAGACTGCCGTGGATATGGAACCCTCCAATTATGAATTCAGGGATGCATTGAACAGTATCATGAATGCCAACAGACAGTATCAGTCTACTGTATATGAAAGAAGGGGCTATACTTCCGGACCGGATCTATGCACTTTGTGTCAGTGCATGATATGTACCGATTGCTGCTGTGAATGCATGGGCGGCGACTTCATCAGATGCTGTTAGAATATGCGCACTGGCATGCGCATACAAGAGATATGAGTCACTAGATGCGAGATTTGGGCGGGGTTCGAAATTATTAAGAATGGGTAACGCGGGGGAGTGGCGTTATGAGCAGAAAAATGGCCTTTAAAGGCATATTTGCAGGTATAGCAGTGGTGTTCCTGTATTTAAGCACTATAATGCCTACGGGTAAACTGACGTTATATTTTTTGGCGTCATTGCCGGTGGCAATTACTGTTGCAGAATTGGGAGCGGGAGCGGGGATTGCTGTTTATTTCGCTGCTTCCCTTCTAAATATACTGATTACAGGTAATATTACAGGTGCAGTACCCTTTGTATTTTTTTTCGGCCATTATCCCGTTTTCAAGTACTTTATAGAAAAGGGAAGAAAGGCTGCAGTTGAATTGCTGCTCAAGCTTACTGTTTTTAACATGTCAATCTTCCTATGGTATTTATTTTTCAAGAACCTGTTCATAACGGCGCTTCCGGCTAAGTTCACGGGAGGAAGCATACTGACGGCAGTTTTTATCACAGCGATGCAAGCGGTATTCCTGGTATATGATTATGTGTTTTCCAGACTTCTCTTTTATTATAAATCAAAGCTGAGCCTATTCAGGAGATAGCACACAAATACTGATGTAAGATGCATTATTGCTAAAGGTTGGACTTTGAAAGGATATAAATGGTGGGATATGAACAGCAGCATAAGAATAATAAGAAAAAGCGAGGGCAAAGTCAGTACATGGTCGGGAGGCACGACGACACAATTGTATATATATCCTGGGAATGCAGTATATGCAGATCGTAATTTCAGGTGGAGATTGAGTTCCGCAAAAGTTGCGGCTGATGAATCAACATTTACTCCCTTGCCTGGAATCTCAAGGATATTGATGATCATTGAAGGAGAAGTTGAAATTGAACATCAAGGCCATCACCGTACTGTTTTAAAAGCCTTTGAAAAAGACAGCTTCAGCGGGGATTGGACAACCATATGCAAAGGAAAAGCCGCGGATTACAACCTTATGACAGATAAGAGCTGCAGCGATAAGAAAATCAATATCATCAGAACAACCATATATTATTAAGAGCCTTATTGCTGCAGCTATGGTATAATAAGGCTTTTCTCCGGATATGACGAGAATGCCGGCGGTATGATATAATCATATTAGAAATCTGATAACCGATAAATAAAAGTAAAGCAATAAAATAGGAGGGGTATAATGGATAAACGTGAAGAGGCTCTGGAAAAGGTAATGGTTTACTTCAACGGCGGCTATAACTGCTGCGAATCGGTTGTAATGGCTGTATGTGATTATTTGGGTGCGGACAAGGAAATACCCCAAAAAATAGCAACTCCTTTCGGGGCAGGAATGAGCAAAAATGGAAGCAACTGCGGAGCGTTGAATGCTGCTTTTATCTGCATGGGCCTGGTTGGCGGCA
>Ga0208694_1000346_pt1 | contig 70291 bp, 60 predicted proteins | sample AD_UKC078_MetaG_FD_184442 | JGI IMG/M metagenome (GOLD analysis project Ga0208694, IMG submission 184442) | Active sludge microbial communities of municipal wastewater-treating anaerobic digesters from USA - AD_UKC078_MetaG (SPAdes) (version 2) | ecosystem: Engineered > Bioreactor > Anaerobic >...
GCACCCATGCATATTATTGCCTTGGCCTGTATCTTGCCGGCTAAGCGCTAGGCGCTTAATCTTTTTTTGTTCTTTTGCTCTTTGTCTGGCACATAATCCTTTTTCATGATATAATGTTATGTAAACTATAAACGGAAAAAGGAGGTTTACTGTGAAGAACATAAAATACATTCAAATAATAAAAGGCTTTATTGCACTGATTATTACAGTGGCCTTGTTATATACAGGACAGGCATTGTGGCGGAGTTACACCATTGACTTACCCCTGGACAAAACGCTCAATGAAATAGACGGAGTTGAAGAAGTTTCCTGGGACGCCGGCAGCAGCTTTAACGATGCCGTAATCATAAATATTAAGCTCGGAAATATAGACAATCTTCAAAAAACCTACAAAGAAATAAAAGAAAAAATTGACCTGACACTAAATGGCAAAAAATATTCACTTGAAATAGCGGATGACCGATCTCAGGAGTTGGAGCAGGCATATTATGATATCCATTATTATGTCCAAAAATCCATAATAGATGGAGACTTCCCTTCTCTTGAGGCCGAAGTCCGGGAAAAGGCTGAAATGATTGGGGCTGAAGCTAAAGTTTACGTGGATGAGCAAAATATCTATCTTCAGTTTACAAAGAAGGACAATTCTTTATTTGCCGCAATTGGACGGCATTTTGACAGAACAGGGGGAAATCTTTGATGAAGAATAGGGAGATCTTTGCGGGAGCAGCGGCAGGTGCGCTGATATTCCTGGCGCTTCAAAGGGTGAATATACTTCCTGTTGTGTTCATACTTGGACTCATCGGCATAGTATACTATGTGAACTTCGGCAGGCTATCCGGCAATAGTATCAGCTTCGCTTCAGCAGAAAGAAATATCTGTTCAGTCTCCTTTGATGATATCGGAGGCCAGGAGGTTGCCAAGAACGAGCTTCGTGAAGCTCTTGAATTCATGAAAAATGACGAGCAAATAAGGCTTCTGGGTATTCGTCCCTTAAAGGGCATATTGCTAAGCGGGCCTCCGGGCACCGGAAAAACACTGCTGGCAAAAGCAGCTGCCCGGTTCACGGATTCGGTATTCCTATCAGCCAGCGGCTCGGAATTTGTAGAAATGTATGTCGGTGTAGGCGCTCAAAGAGTGCGCAGTCTTTTTGAACAAGCAAGGAAGGCGGCCGAATACCTGAAAAAATCCAGCGCAGTAATTTTTATTGATGAAATTGAAGTGCTTGGAGGAGCAAGAGGCCAGAATAACGGGCATCAGGAGCACGACCAGACTCTGAATGAGCTGTTGGTGCAAATGGATGGCATATCCTCCGATGATAGAATAAAGATTCTTGTAATTGGTGCAACAAACCGTATTGATATGCTTGATCCGGCATTGCTTCGCCCCGGCAGGTTCGACCGCCTCGTAAAGGTTGATCTTCCTGATAAAAAAGGCCGTATGCATATACTGGAACTGCATGTAAGAAACAAACCCCTTGCATCGGATGTAAACGTAGAAGCCCTGGCCAAAGATACCTTCGGATTCTCCGGAGCGCAGCTGGAAAGCGTCGCAAATGAGGCCGCCATACTTGCAATGAGAGACGGCTCCGATAAGATTGACTCAAATCATTTCAGAAGTGCCGTTGAAAAAGTTATGATGGGGGAAAAGCTTGACAGGCTTCCAAGCAATGAAGAAAAGCGCAGAATAGCAGTACACGAATCAGGCCATGCACTGGTTGGTGAGCTTAGGCTTCCCGGTTCCGTCGCCAGTGTCAATGTTGCATCCAGAAGCAACGCTTTGGGTTATGTACGCCAGACCCAGGAAAACGATATGTATTTGTATACCTGTGATTATCTGAAATCAAGAATTTCGGCAGCACTGGCCGGTATAATCGCGGAAGAGCTGATATTCGGCAATAGAAGCACCGGCGGTTCCGGTGATTTTAAGCATGCCTCCGACATAGCAAAACAGATTGTATACAGCGGAATGTCCGAGCTTGGAATCATCTCTTCTGAGGATATTCCGGGAGACCAGCTGCATTCAGCTATTACATCCATACTTAGAGATGTTGAAAGCAGCACCCGCGACTTTCTTTCGAATTATAGAAGAGAGCTTAAGCGGATATCAGAATTGCTGCTGGATAAAGAAACAATATCGGGAGAAGAATTGAGGCTTATATTAATTTCAGAGTGTGCATAGAACAAAAACTAAAAAAAACCACCTTCAGGCAGCATTGCTTATCTGTTGATAATCTGCTTTGCGCTGCCGAAGGTGTTTTTCCCTTCTGTTATACTTACCCATTCAGGCTTCCTCCGGTTGTATACCGTAATATGCCTGAAGCCTGCTTCCCTTGCCATGTCTAATGCTTCTTTCAGGCCTCTGCCTACATCCTCTGCCATGTGTGCATCAGAACCAATAGTCAGTATCTCTCCGCCCATATTCCGGTAAAGCTTAACAACATCCAGGCCGGGAAATGCTTCTTTTGGGCTCTGCCTCAATCCGGAAGTATTAATCTCAATTCCCTTGCCGCTTTGAACAGCCAACAGCAGTACTCCCTTCAACAGCTCATGCCGGCACGTCAATGAGATGTTCTTTTTGTATACGGGGGCACTGTACCTTTTAATCAGGTCCAAATGTCCGATACAATCAAAGTTGTTCCAGTAAACAAGCTGCTTAAGCTGCCTGAGATACATTTCGCATAGTTCTTCTTCACCTATTCTGCTGTAGTCAAGCTCTTTAATGTCCATCCCTGCAGGAAGCTTGTGTACAGATGCAATGATATAATCGTAGGGAAAATCTGCAATTACTGCACTTGATGCTTCCGAAAACAAATGCGGCTGGCCAAGCTCAACTCCAAGCTTTATATTGAGTCTTCCCTTGAATGCCTGCCTGGCTTTATTAATATGAGCCCAATACCCCTTTTGGTTGTATGACGAGCCATATTCATCCGCAATATTTGGTTCAAAGTGATCTGTTATTGCAATTTCGCCGATTCCATTGTTTACTGCACTCTCACACATTTCCATTATTGTATTGTGCCCGTCGGATGAATAGATGGAATGTACATGGTAATCCACCAAAAAATTCATTTTCTCACCTCCTTTCCCAATCTATGATATCACATAATTGTAGTTTTTGTATTAGGAATCTATGAAAATTATGTTAATTATTTGTTACAATGAATACAAAAAAAAATCCATATGCTTAGCACCGGATTTAGTATATATGAAGCTCAGCTGCAGCTAGTTTTTATCTGCATTACGCCTGCCTTCAGATAGAATAAGGCACACATTATGGAGATGGTCCGCAATTCTTTCCAAATGAGTTATGGCATCCAGGTAGATAACCCCGGCCTGAACACTGCAAGTACCTTCCTCCAGTCTTCTGATGTGCTTTTCTTTAAACTTCAGCGTCAATTCATCAACAACCTCTTCCCTTGCAGCCGCTTGAAGTGCTAATTCCGCATCATCCTTTGAGTATGCCAGGCAGCATTCATTCATCATGCTCATGACCTCTTGATACAGTGTTTCCAGTTCATCGATGCCTTTCTCACTGAATATTATCTTTCGATTTATTTTACTTTGGGATAACTCTGTAATGTCCTCACAATGGTCTCCTACTCTCTCAAAGTTATTGATAGTGTTTATAAGAGCAGGTATTCTTGCAGACTGGTAACTGTCAAGGTCCTTATGGGATATTTCCACCAGATATTGAGTTATTTCCGTTTGCATGATATTTAACTTTTCTTCGTTCTGCAGCACTGAATCAATTTTACTCTCATTATCCTCTATAAGGCTGATCAGGCAATCATTGAGCATATTCTTCGCAACCTCTGCCGCATTTATTACTTCCTGAGTTGCAGCTTTCAAAGCGGCTACGGGAGTATCTAACAGGAGCCGGTCCAAAGTACCCGCTTCATACTTCTTATCCCTTCTGTCAGGTATGATTTTTTCCAGGAACAGCACATAGTATTTTGTAATCGGAAGAAATACCAAAGCACTGATTATATTAAAGAAGGTATGTGTATTTGCAACAAGAAAAGCTTTTGGCTCATGGAGTATACTGAAGGTAATCCATTCTATCATCCCCGAGAAGGGTCTCAGAACAATAATGGCAATTACGACACCTATAACATTGTATAAAGTATGTGCCCATGCAGTTCTTCTAGCGGCTGTATTTGCCTTGAGGCTTGCCAGCTGCGCCGTTACGCATGTACCGATATTATCTCCAAGAGTTAATCCCACGGCAGCGTAAAAGCTTATCAGGTCTGCGCTGAAAAGTGATATGGTCAAAGCAACTGTTGCGGCACTGCTGTGAATAAGCATTGTCGCTATCATGCCCACAAACAGCCCCAGGAAAGGGTTTTGCCCGTATTGAAGGAACAGCTGCATTGCGGTCTCGCTGTCCTTTATGTAGGGCAAACTGGCATTCAATGTCTTAAGCCCCAGGAACATGAGGCCGAAACCCATGATAGCTTGTCCCAAACTTCTTGTGCTGTCTTTCTTTGAGAAGGAGAAGATATAAAAGCCTATTGCAATTATCGGAAGGGCTATATATGTAAGCTTAAGGGACATCAACTGGGCAGTTATAGTAGTACCAATATTTGTACCGTATATGATACCCACAGCTTGAGTAAGATTCATCAATCCTGCATTTACAAACCCGACAGTCATAACGGTAATTGCCGTGCTGCTCTGTACAAGCATTGTCAATATTGTGCCCACAAAAAAAGCTACATAAATGTTCTTTGTAAGTACTGAGAGTATTCTTTTCATAACCTTTCCGGAAGCCTTTTCCAATCCGCCGCCCATGAAGTCGACACCAAACATGAGCAAGGCGGTCCCACCGAAAAGGTTGAAAATTATCTGAAACGTTATACTCTCCTGTATCAAGCTATTCAAGTCCGGCATAGGAATCCTCCATATTTGCTGATTAGGTATCCATTAGTATTATATATCATCTAACAATATAATAATATCACTATTTATGTTTTTTTGTCGATATGCCTTATAAAAAACGCGTCGAACCCTATGCGGGACACGGGGACGTTTCTCCTGTCCCACTGAAGGTGGGACAGGAGAAACGTCCCCGTGTCCCGCAGAAACGTCCCCGTGTCCCGCGAAAAGAAACGCCGCATTTTATTGCGGTGTTGTATCATTCCGAAAAGCCGGCTCTCCTATTATAAGCTTCTGGGTTGAACCCACCTGTGAGAATATGAAAAGAGTATCTACCCCACTGATGTCAATATCTATCTCAACAGTCTCCCCGGGCTTTAGCTGGAGGCTCTTCAGAACCACACCCTGCTTGTTGTCTTTCCTGATATCCATTGTCAATTCTTTTTTGGTATCTTCACTCAGGAATATCGATGCGGTAAAGCGCTTGTATTTTCCTTCAGGCTTCAAGCAGCAGCCGTAGTATACGCTGTTTAAAGGACTAATGTTTGCAATTCCCCATTTGTACGTCGTATCTGCGGTTGTAAGCTTATCTGTATCGGTAGTCACTATTGTCCGTGAGTAATCCTCATACATGCTGGTATCATTAATGGGAACGATCTGTGTTTTCCCGCCCAGCCATACGATTTTGTTGACTCCATCCCATTCAACCGCTATTCCGAGAGCGTCTCCCAGGGGCTTCACCGGCAGATATGTCCTGCCGTTATATATAAGGGGCTTCAGATAAGTTCCGTCATCGTTTTTGGGAGCGAAATCATTGCCAAAAAGCTTCATTTTAATGGTATTTGACAATATTGCCTTTACTTCCGTGTCTGCAGGCTCTCCGATTACTGCCATCATACCTGCTGTCAGAAGAATACAGCACAGAAAACCTGCAAAAAATACCCTGATATTCCTAGACATAACAACACACCTTTCTGTTTAAATTTCATAGTGTCCTACATTATATATGATAGATAAATGAAAGGTATGCCGCTTTATTATTGTTGCTGTACTTTTTATTCAAATTGCTGACTTGTCTTTAAATGTTCAATTTTACACCACTACAACATATCTGCAGCCGTTTTTCTCAGCTGTTTTTTTAAGCTCCTCCATCAACTCATCTGATGGGATACCGACTTTTTTGATATCGCCGGCAACTCCTACCGGCCTGAACCTAATCAGCTTGTACCGTATATCCGCATCCAATTTTGCAATCAGCTTGCTCACTTCAGCAACATTACGGTAATTGTCAAGAATCCCCGGAACTATAACAGTCCTTATTTCATATAGCTTTTGCTTGTTTGCCAGGAATTCCGCATTCTTAAGCACTAATGCATTGGACATTCCGGTAAGCATTCTGTGCTCTCCATCGTCATAGGACTTTATATCAAGCATTGCCTTATCCATAGCAAATGTCAGCTCCGGTTCCTTTGAAAAATCAATACAGCCGTTTGTATCAACGTAGGACGTAAGCCCCAATTTGTGCACCGCGTCAAAAAGCTCCGCAAGGAATTCCTTTTGCATGGTGCACTCGCCTCCCGATACAGTTATTCCTGATATAAAAGGCTTCACTTTCTCAACCGTTTTCATTATGTCATTTACTGACATTGAAACAGCCTTTGGACTGCTTTTGCCGGGGCATGCCGCAAGGCAGGCATCACAACCTGTACAGTTTGCGGAATTCCATTCTATTCTTCCGTTTCTGCTTCTTAACGCACCTGCGGGGCATACGTCCAAGCATAGCCCGCAGCCGGTACATCTGTTTATTGTCTCAGGATTATGGCAGTACAGGCAGTTGAAATTGCAGCCCTGAAAAAATATCACCGTACGATTTCCGGGGCCATCCACAGAGCTGAAGGGCAGTATTTTATTCACAAGTGCTTCAGCCATTGTGCCTTACCTTTCTTTCCAATATTCCGGAATTCTGTACTGCGCCAAGTCCCAGTGCAACAGTGTCATGCAGCGCCTGCTTCCCTTGCTGAAGTGCCTCCATCTCCGACTTCTTGACAAGATATCCGGTTATTCTGATTAAATCACTGTCTGAAGCATAGAAGGATATATACCTCAGGCCTTCCGAAAAACCGCCCTTAATAATATCAAGCAAATAGGCGGGATTTCTCTTTACCGTCTCGTCAAAGCTAAACACATCTCCAATCCCTGATGGAAAATATTTATGAAAGGGAGCGCTCTGCAGCAGATGTTCATATATTTCCGGCTCCTCCCCAATGGGTATCCGGCATCCGGGGCTGATGCCGTAATCGGTATCAATCCCAACCTGGGCATGGAGCAGAAAACGGCCGTCGGTTGCTTTGCAGTACTGATTGTTATGCTCCGATACCAATTGGTGCATCCTTTCTATTATTCTTTGCCCAAGGGCATTGGCGGCATCATTATGCCCGAACCTGTCCTTTTGTTCCTTTGCCCCAAGCAAGTGATTCACGCATTCCGCAAGCCCGACCATACCAAACATGGCTGTAAACCTGTCTTTATATATTAAGCTCTCATCCGCAAGGAAGCTGCTTTCAAAGAAACCGCTTTCTTCAACAATAAACCTGATGCGCTGGTCCATAAACTCGCGCATTTTAGAAACCGCTTCAGGAAGTACTTCTTCAAGGAAGTGCCCAGCGTTGTTTGATTGTTTTGCCAATCTTGCAAGTACCAGCCTTACAAGAGTATAGCTTCCTCCCCCTATTGGCAGCCCGTTATAACAGCTGGCTATTGAATAATTGATACCAAAGTCATTAACAAACATCTCATGATTTGCAAAGCTGGGTTTTGCAGATACAAGGGCTGTTTCCACCGCTTCCAATGCAAATTCTTCAGGAGTATCCTTACTGTATTTGATTGTCAGGTTCGGGACAGCATCCTGAAGCTCTTTCTCAGCCCTTAAAATGAGTCTTCCTGCTTTTGTTGCCCCCGGGCCAATGTTCGCGTGGCAGAATGAATCGGTAACGGTACGGTCCAAGTGCATCAGGAATAACCTGACAGCCTTATATGCCTCCTCCTCGTCCTTAATAAAAGGCTCCAGCAAAGTATCCAGGTTCCCTACATACACAGGCATTGTAGTAACGGAGGGAACATGACTGTACAATATCAACAGATTGTTCGTGGCTTCCCATATATCCCTTGCAGGCTTCAGTCTCAGGAACTCACTGCCTTGTCTCATAAACCTTTCATAGTCAGGTACTATGTAACGGGGCCTGTACGGCGCGTTTCCCTCATTCAAATCGCATATTATTCCTTCTCTTCTGTATTCCTGTATTTCTTTTGATATCGGAAGAACACTCAAGGTGTTTTCTGCAGCCCGGGCCAAGCTTACTATCTTTTGCTCATAAGTCAGTGTCCTGTCCTTGATTATACTTAATACTTCACTCATTTTAACACCTTCAATAAAAATTACATGTTAGTAATTGTTTTACCTATATTATACCATTTATTATTTTGATATGCTATAAAGTAGGCTGTTGTACAAAATATGAAGAATGCGTCGCATTCTTCGGGTACGAGGTACGAGGCGCGAGGTTCGAGGTTTAGGGCAGGGCTTCGGAGTTATGATAACACTGAAGACACGAAAAACCGCTAAATGCACGGCGGGATAAATATTACGTTACATAAATAATTATCGATAATGATGTAAGTATCGAAATTTTCTTATGTAACTATATAATATATAAAAGTTACCGTGCAATCGCGCAGCGATTCCATGAAACAGCCGTGTCTCCCGTGTTACCCGTTACCTACGTCGCATTATTCTTCTAATACGCAAAAGATTTTGTACACAGAATATAGGAGGCAAATATGGAAACCAGGATATGGTGCGAATTTACTCCTCCGGAGGATGTTTGCAGAGATTATATAATCGATGCATTCAAAAGGTATAATGTAATCCTGAACTATAAGCTGGAATACGGGCACGACAACGAGGGTTTTTACGATATGGTCAGAACCTACAATGACCACCATGTGCCTTTATCCATATGGGCAACCCTTTCCGATGAAATGGGGTATTGGATAAATGAAAAAAATGCGGAGCAATTCGACAGATATGTGAGGGAATTGGCAGAGAGATTTGAGTATAAAGGTTTGAAAATAAAGGGACTGTGTATTGATCTGGAATCACCGTTACAGGACATTAAAAGCCTGTGTGAACCTAAAAATATTATCGGTCTTCTTATAACATGCGGCAAAATGCTTACTGCAAATCTTAACAGAAAGCGCTTTACTGAAGCCGGCAGGATTTTGTCCGAGACTGCCCGCTTCTTGCGTTCAAAGGGTCTGGAAAGCTATGCCGCCTGTATAAGGCATTGTTATTATGACATACGATTCAAATCAGAGCTGATTCAAAATGCCCTTGAAATACCTGTTTTTGGTGTGGGATGGGATAAATACAATCTTATGTATTATTCAACTATGATTAGAAATGAACTGAGAAAGATCAGGAAGACAGATGTGGATTACTTGATGTATCACCAGATATCATATTTGAAAGAAGTGCTGAAGGATAAGCTTGCTGTCTCAATTGGAGTGACAAATGCAGGGAAAATGGGCAATGAACCATACTATGAGAATATCTCCGAATTTGAAAAGGATATCGGGATATTAAAGGAAATAGGAATTAACAGTTTTTCTTTGTTCAGTTTGGATGGTATTATTGAAAAAAGCCAACTGTTGGGTTATCTTGCTGCTATGGAGAGAGCGAAGCCGTACAAACCGGCAATATGCAGCCGCGTGATAAGGAACGAGGAGATTTCCGGACTGCTTTTTAGTATCGGGAAGCTTTATTATAGGTTAAGATGAAAGAATAATGATTATCCTATAATTGTAATATCATGTAAATATCAGGTTTATTTTGACGTAATAAAGTGGTATAATAATTCTAGATATTTACAAGAATTTGCAATTGCTATATTGCCTATATATCATTTAGGAGGTGAGAGTCTGTGAAAGTGATGAATCTTCCGTCAAGCATACTAAAACCCGGGATGACAGCATATGAAGATATTTTCAATGATTTAGGGGTTTTGATTCTCAACAAGAATACTATACTGGATCAATGGCAGATTGAGAAAATCCATGCGAACGGTGTAGATAGAGTCAGGGTCAGACTCACCGAGAATGATAGTTTATATGCAGTTCAGGAAGAAGAGATACCCAGTATCTATGATCCGGGGAAAATAAGAGCTTTTAAAGAAAAGTATGTTGCCAAAGTTGACGAGGTAACTTACATTATTAAAGAAATTGGCAGAGGTGCTGCTGTAGACGTACAAACAGTCGGCCAGATCAGCAGGCATATAATAAGGGAATTCAGCACTGTAAGTGAAGTTATAAACTATCTTCATCTGGCAAGGCCTTTGGATGATTATACATATTCCCATTCACTGAACGTATCGCTTATGTCAATCATAATTGCGAAATGGCTGAATCTTGGCAATGAAGAAATTGACGAGATTGCGACAGCAGGATTGCTTCATGATATAGGGAAGACCAAGATAGCCGAAAGGCTTCTGCAGAAACCCGGAAAGCTTACGAAAAGCGAGTTTGAAGAGGTAAAGAAGCATACGATTTTTGGATATATGATGATGGATAATATCTTGGATGCTACAGCTAATATGAAGTATTCAGTATTGATGCATCACGAGAAAATTGATGGTTCAGGGTATCCCATAGGCTCATTGGACGAAGACATACCCCTGTTTCCCAAGATAGTAGCAATAGCCGATATATATGATGCAATGACCTCCAACAGATCCTACCGGAACAGGATGTGCCCCTTTGAGGTAATCAAGAATTTTGAAATGCATACCTTTGGCAAGCTGGATACCAAAGTGCTGACAGTGTTTCTGAAGAATATTGCCAATTCTTATATTAATGATTTCGTGGAACTCAATAGCGGTGAACTGTGTGAGGTCGTGTTCATAAACCCCAATAGAATTTGGCAGCCTATAGTCAGGTCCGGGGCAGATTATATTGATTTGTCCAGGGATAAGGATAAAAGATTCATTAAAGCAATAATATAGATAATATACTCTGTATTATATTAAGCAGCTTGGCAAATAATAACTTCACTATGAGTTTCAATAATAATTGGGGTGGACACAGTGAAGAGATATTTGAACTATTTTGCTGCCATGTTTCTCGTCCTTGCAGTTACCGATCTCTGTCTTGGAGGCGCACTGACAGGGTTCAGGGGGCAAAACTCCGATTCTGCACCGGAAGGCTTAAACGAAGTGAATAATATCCAAATTCAGCCGGAGGTACAAGAAAATGCAGAAGTGATGAATATTGATGAATTAGGCGAATTCATTGCTTCAAAATCCTGTGAATTTGTACAGGCGGCTTTTGAGAGGGACAGGTCAAAAGTCGAGAGTATGCTTTGCAAGGGTACGATGTATGTGGTTTCTGAGGATAATTCCAGTTATATAAGGTACACCTCAGGGGATTTGCATGTGGAAGGCTATATGGCCACTGACAGGAAGCTTATGCAGGTAAGGCAGAGCTGGCATATAACAGAGGATGACGGAACGATAGCCTCCGGAGTTGAGGTTTTTATAGAAGGGGAAGAAGCCCCTCAAATATGGTATATACATTACAGGAGAAGCTTCGGCCGATGGAAAATATTCATGCTGGAAAACGGGATATGATACTTGTCATATCCCGAAATCTTCAGGGCTTGCATCAAGGGCTGACAATACTGCTTCAAACACAAGCTTTGAAGCTATTTCAAAGGAATATGGGATATTGATCCTTTCTGTGTATTTATGTGCATCCTTTCCCAAAGGCCCAATATTCATAAATGGTATATTGAGGCTGGCTATCGCATCCAAGGGGATTGTGTATTTGTCCCCCCACAGAGGAAGATTTGTCTTTAAGCTTTCAACATCTATATTGTCCGGCAGCCCCAGATAGCTCATATCGGACAAGCCCGGAAAGAAGGGCTCCAAATATAGATTCACACCATATTTTGAGTTTGCCTTTTTTATGATTTTCGTTGTTATTTCAGCTATTTTGCCGTTCTGTCCCCTTGCTCCCGAGTGGGGGTAGTAAGGGGGTGCGAGGAACAGGACTATCATAGGATCACGATAGGGGCAGAATTTGTGTGCTTCCCTGACTATATCAACGGACAACTCCCTAAGATCACTTTCCGGTGATTTCTTTACAAAGGACTCCATATGCTCATCAAATTCTTTTTCCCCAACTTCAAGGCACATTTTGTAAAGCTCACGGAATGTAATAACCATAGGCTTTATGGATGGAAGCTTTGGTTTGCTGCCTGTAAGGGCTTGGAGGCGGTCAGCCTTGTTTTCAATGTTGTGAAGTACTTCTTCAAATGTTTTTTTGCTGATGCCCATAAGCTTATTAAGTACTTCATCCGGTGAAGAAGTTACGGTTATGAAATTAAAATAAGTGTAGGCTGCTGCCGGAGTGGAGACAGAATAAGAGTTCTTTGTGTCTGACTGTTTAAGACATACCGGAGCAGGCGTCCTGAAGCTTGCCGATACATCCGACAGTTCCGGGTTAAGTTCAATTTCTTCTATTATTTTTGCCGTGAGAAGATTCGGATTCAAGCCGGAAAAAGGATCTCCCGCATGGGTCTCTTTTCCGACGCAGTAAAAGACCGGCAGTAGTTTTCCGACAGCCCCTGTATATATGTACTTGCTGTTGTCTCCGGGGTATTTCGGAAAATGCGGTTCTGATACAATGCAGCATACATATTCCAGTCCCTTCTCATTCTTCAATGCGGCCAGCATTTCAACAGAAGCCAGCATTCCTGCGGAATTGTTTTCTTCGTCAGGAACCGACAGCAACAGGATATTTCCCGGGAAATTGTCCAATTTATTTCCTATCTGATGCATGATTTCGACATCAAGGGCTAATCCGAACTTCATATCCATTATTCCGCGGCCAAAAATATAATCACCTGAGGCGAGATCCGTCTCAGCTTCTTTTGAGAGGCTGATGCCGCTGCCATTTTTGAGAAGCTCGGTATATTCCAAAGGCTTGAATGCATAATCCTTATAAGCGCCATAATCCTCTACATTCACAACATCAAAGTGGCTCAGCAGTATAACGGTTTTTTTGCTCTCCGGCTTTCCCTCCATCAAGGCATGGACATAGTATCTTCCGAAGGGGTCATTCTTTATCGGGTTAATTCCGGCATTAGCCGGGTTGTTCTTAAAATAATCCATATTCATGACTGTTTCATAGATTTTTTCTGCCATTTCAATTTCTCCAGGTGTCTCAGATATGCTTGGAATACTGCAAAGATCAAACAGCAGATTTTTCATTCTATCAATATTCATTAATACTCCTCCGCTTCCGTGTATTCTGCACTAAACACTTTGCATTGTATTCACATGTGCAAAATATATACTTACATTTTACCAGAATAAATGGTGCCTGGCATCCGGAAAGTTTACAAAAGCCAGTAATTGGGATAATATATACATAACATCAGTATTTATGCCATGTACGGAGGTTCCTCATGTTTAAGAAAAAGAAGAACTATCTGAAACAGATATATAAGATGAATCCGGATACAAATGCGTATATTATTGAGGTCTCATTAATCGATTACAATGAGATTTTCAACGGCTGGGATCCTTCTCCGATCAAGAGAAGGGATGTGGATCCGGAACTTATAAGTTTTCTGGAAGAATGCGATTCCGATATTCCCCTTGAATTTCCTCTGGAACTGATGTTTTACCTGCCTGAAGACCAATATGACAAGGAAAAAGAAAAACTTTCAAGAGTGGGGATAAAGAATTATTTTGACTATAGCGTTCATTTCATCAGAAAAGAGTTATTGCAAATCAGGCAAAAAATATTTTTCTATATTGTAATGGCTGTTGCTTTCTTATCGGTGGGATACTTGTCAGGACAGAAAGCAGAGCCCGGTTTTTTTACCGTTATCTTAATAGAGGGGCTTACCGTCGGCGGTTGGGTATTCTTATGGGAGGCATTTTCATTATTCTTTTTTGCCAGGCAGGAGGTTTCGGGCAGGCTGAAAAGATATATAAGACTCAAAAATACGAAAATCAGCTTTAAATATAATTAAGTCAGACAAGACTTAATTATATTTAAATTCGCATATGAAGAATAATGCGACGGGGACACGGGGACGTTTCGCGTGTCCCACTGAAAGCGGGACAGGGGAAACGTCCCCATGTCCCCGGGAGAAACGTCCCCGTGTCCTCGTGTCGCATTCTTCATATACTGCGAAACATTTGCCCTATGCATTGCGTCTATAATAATGGGTATGACTGTTCATAATGAAAGAAAAATTGACTTGATACGGGGGTTAAGCATTGAAAAAAGTATTAAGAGCAGCTGCATTCATCCTAATGCTTGCTTTGATTATTGGGCGGCCTGCGATGCAGCTCTTGCAGGCTGAGGCAAAGGATGAAATAAGAATCGATATGAAGGTGGGCTTTGACAAATTCTATAAAATTGGCTTTGCTGCACCGGTATATTTTGAAATAGAAAACAGCCTTCGGGATATAAACGGTGAGCTGCAGGTTGAAATGCCCAATCAATACGGCAGTATTACAATATATGCGATAAACGTAAATCTGCCCAGGAATTCCGTCAAAAAGTTCCTGATGAATGTTCCTATGAATGTATTCAACACCAAGATTAATGTAAATCTTGCAGAAGGGGATAACATTATAAGTAAAAAATCCTTCAGGATAGATCCGGGATTAAGTGCGGATACCTATGCCATAGGGATGCTAAGTGACGATTTTGACAGTGTTAAATATATAAATAAGGTGTCCATGAAGAGCTTCGGCAATATAAGCACAAAAAACGTAAAGCTGGATGAGGATAGTTTTCCGGAGGACATGGATGTGTTGAAGGCATTCAATGTAATAGTCATAAACAATTATGACACTTCAAGGCTCAGTACAGCACAGTATGAGACTTTGAAGAGGTGGGTGTCGGAGGGCGGAATGCTTATTATAGGAACCGGGCCTTCCCATAATAAGACCCTGGCAGTCTTTAAGGATGATTTCATTACGGGAGAGGTAGGAGAAGTGAGTACACTCACAACCTCAAGCCTGAATGAGATGGCAGGGAGCAAGACCGGGCCGGCAATGAGCATAAGCGTATCGGATATAACCATGAATAACAGCACACCAGGGATTAAAGACGGTGATTTTGTATTGCTGCAGAAGATCGAGAAAGGCAAAGGCGTGGTGGGAGTAGCCTCCTTTGACTTCGGAATGGAGCCCCTTTCCACATGGGTCGGGAACAGCGCCTTTGCGGATAACTTGATTGTGGGCATAATGCCGCAGTACTATTTCAGTGACATATATCAAAAAAGAATTATAGTCAGAGATGATTTTTATGCCATAGATAATGCGCTCAGGAATATACCGGAGCTGCCTCAGCCAAAACCCTTCCATATGGTGTTCATATATATTGCATATATATTGCTGGCTGCCCCCATAAGCTATTTTATACTGAAGCGCATGGATAGACGGGAGCTGATGTGGTTGACCGTACCTGTGCTTTCGATAGCCTTCTCGGGAGTCGTATATCTTACCGGTGCGGGAACCAGACTGACCGGACCCGTCACAAATGTCATATCACTGGTAGATATTGATAACAGCGGAATTATAAGCCCCAAGGTTTATGCAGGGGTCTTCACTCCCAATAAAGATAATATAAGGATTGAAGCAGCCGGAGATTTTAAGGTTAAGCCTCTCAGAATGAACGATAATTACTACAGAGGGCCTATAGACAATGAAAATACTTCAGGAAGAATAGATTCAAAGATTACCCTGGCTCCCAGGACGGTGCTGGAATTTTACAAAAGCGGCGTATGGAGCATGAAGACCCTTGCTATGGAGACCGGTAAAGAGTTTTCCGGCAGGCTGGAGAGTAATCTGAATTATGCAAAGGGTTCTTTTACAGGAACAATAATCAACAGTTCAGGCTTTGACCTGGACGAATGCTATATAATTACTCCGACTCAATATGCCGGTGTAGGGCCTGTAAAAAATGGGGAAACAAAGCAGATAGATGTAAAACCCAGCAGTTATTTCGGACAAAGATATGAACTGATAAATGCAATATACAAGGATCCCTATTCCGGACCTAATAGAGTCAATCAAAATTCCAGGCTGACTCCGGAGGAGATGGCGGAATTCAGGCTGAATCTTCAAAAAAGGCATGTGCTGGAGCATAGCCTTATGTATGAGGCGTATCAAGGCTATGAGGCACAGCTCATTGCCTGGAGCAGCACCCCTGTAGCCGAAGATCTGCTGGTAAACGGCAGGGAGACCAGAAAGTATGAAAAGGCCTTCATTACCTCCAAGGTGAATCTGAGATTCAGGGACGGAAAAAACGTGGAATACCCCCTTGGCTTTCTGAAGCCTGAGATTGTCAATAATTTGGATGCAGGGAATTATGATGATTACGGAAAGACGTTCTATGGACGGGGTTCCTTTGAAGTACATTACAAAATTGACGACATCAGAGCTGAGAGTATTAATATACAGTACACGGTAGGAGATACCCAGCGTGTTAAGCAGTATATATGGGATAATGAAGAGAAGGAATGGGATGAGGGAGACTACAGGGACTTTGAAATACATGGAGAACTCCTTGGAAAATATTTGGACGGCAGCAGCATGCTTAAGCTGAAAATAGAATTGAGTGATTCCGATGCTCAGCTTCCTCGGATTTCTGTGAAGGGAAGTGTCAAATAATGCTTTCTATAAGAAATTTGAACAAGAGGTACGGAAGGTTCCAGGCAGTCTCGGATCTGAATCTGGATGTTCCGGAAGGAGAAATATTCGGTTTCGTAGGCCCCAACGGAGCGGGTAAAACCACTACAATGAAAATTATCTGCGGGCTTTTAAGAGCTACCTCCGGGGAAATAACCCTGGATGGAGTGGATATCATACAAAACAGCAGGAGGATGAAGGAAAAAATCGGATACATGCCCGATTTCTTCGGAGTGTATGACGACCTGAAGGTAAGCGAATATCTGGAGTTTTATGCCTCAATATATAATATTAAAGGTCAGGAGAGGAAGAGAATCACCGATGACCTTTTGGAGCTTGTAGACCTCGGCAGTAAGAGAGAAGCATATGTAGACAGCCTTTCAAGGGGTATGAAGCAGCGGCTCTGTCTTGCCCGCAGCCTGGTTCACAACCCCAGGCTCCTTGTGCTTGACGAACCGGCTTCCGGAATGGATCCCAGGGCAAGGTTCGAAATGAAGGAAATATTGAAGAACCTGAAAGGCATGGGAAAGACGATAATCATAAGCTCCCACATACTTCCCGAGCTGGCGGAGCTTTGCACCAGCATAGGGATCATAGACCAGGGCAGAATGGTGATAAGCGGCAGTAACGAAGAGATAATGCAGCAAGTTTATAATAAGAAGGTTGTGAGGCTTAAGGTCAGAGACAGGCTTGATGATGCGGTGTTGATTCTGAAGGAGTATCCTTTTGTCGATAAGCTTGTGATCGGTGAGAATACCATACAGGCGGGCTTCGGAGGCGGCGACGGGGAGATGAGCAGGGTGCTGTCTAACCTGATAAACAGGGGAATACCTGTTGTATCCTTTGCACAGATGGACGGCAATCTGGAGGATGTATTCATGAAGGTGACAAAGGGGGATGATGAGCAATGAACATAAATCCTGTGCTTTTAAAGGAACTGAAAGTAAGAATGAGGGGCTGGAAGGCAGCGGGAATAATTGCTTTATACCTTCTGGTGCTTACTGTTGTAGCAGTTTTTATCATCTACACCACATTCATGGATCCTTATAGCTCAAACATTGATCCTCAGGTATCCATAGGTGCATATACGGCTCTTGCCGTGTTTCAATTCATGCTTATAATGTTTATTGTTCCGGCACTTACAGCAGGAGCCATATCGGGAGAAAGGGAGAAGCAGACTCTGGATCTGGTGCTTTGTACAAGACTTAAACCTATATCCATTATAACGGGGAAGCTTTTTGCTTCCACCAGCCAGACCCTGCTGCTCATTATTGCTTCATTTCCGCTTTTCTCCATGGTATTTCTGTTCGGAGGGATATCAATAAAGGAGGTAATGCAGCTTTTCGGCTTTTATATTGTGACGGCGGTGACTATAGGCTGTATCGGAATATTTTTCTCTGCGCACCTGAAAAGGACGACAGCCTCCACGGTTTTTACATATGGCACCTTGGCGTTCCTGGCTTTTGGAACCATATTCATAGGAGTATTCTATATAAGGATTTTTTACAATTGGGATTATAATAAATTCTTGCCGATATTATATTCAAACCCGTTGACAGGCTTCGGTTCGCTTCTTGCCGAGCAATTTGGGTATTATGGAGGTATTAATGCTTTTTTAGGGCTTTCTGCAGGATCAGGCCAGAATCCCAATGCTGCGAATGCAATCAGTCCCTGGCTTGGGAATATAATATTTGATATTGTATTGTCTGCAGTGCTGCTGATACTGTCAGCTGCAAGGATAAATCCGGTAAGAAAGAGCATATTCAGTTATATAAGATTCCGAGGAAGAAAAAAGAAAAAGGCTTCGGACAGCATATAGGGGTTATGGGGTTATGAGGAGTGATATTTATGAGTCCTGTCGATAAAGAACTGATAAGAATGGTGAGGGGCATAAGAGACAGGCTGCATGCCGCTTTTATCATAAACAGTATTATACTTGGGTTTATATTGGCATTGTGTCTTGGGATAGGGGTGGCTGTTGCTGCAAGATTTGTTCCTATCTACAATGTATTTCTGACCATATTCAAGATAGCGGCATCGGTTGTGCTGGCTGCATTTCTTTATTCCTCTTTCAGGACCCCCGGGAACGATTATGCTGCACTGAAGGCAGATTCCATGGGCCTGCAGGAAAGGACAGTCACTGCCCTTGAGCTTATCGGCAGCCAATCCGCCTTTGCGGTTCTTGAAAAGAATGATGCCCTGGCACATCTTAAAGTAACGGATTACAAGAAGAAAATACCTCTTAAGCCAAACAGGAGGTATTTATTGATATGTGTTATTTTGACGATAGTTCTTGCACTTTCCGGTTTCATTCCGAATCCTATGGCAGAAAGGGCAGAGGAGCTTCACAGCCTAAAGGAAAAAATAACCGAACAGCAGAAGAAGGCTGACAAGCTGGTTGAGAAGGTAAAAAGAAATCCGAAGCTTTCCGAAGAACAGAAAAAGGAACTGGAGGCAAGGCTTGCGGAACTTAAGCAGGAGCTTAAGGCAGCCAAGGATGAGAAGGAAATAAGCAAAGCCCTTGGCAGAGCTGAAAAGAAGCTGGAGTATATCAAGGAAAAATATGCAAAGGTTGAAGATTTGGAAAATATAGTAGATGTTCTTTCAAAAAATGAGATGACAAAAGCCCTTGCGGATATGATAAAAAACGGTGATGAGAAGGCTTTCAAGGAAAATATAAGGAAAATGGCGGAAGCTTTAAGGAAGCTTTCAACGGTCGAGAAGCAGAAGCTTGCGGAAGAATTGTCCAGGCTGGCACAGGAAATAAAGAATAATCCGGAGTTAAGCAAGGCATTTGCAGGGCTGGCAGAGAAGCTTGCCTCAGGCGAGCTTGGGGACATATCCAGTGAGCTTGGAGAATTGGATAGAAGCATTTCCGAGCTTATGGAGAATGAAAGCATCAGGAATGCAATATCCGAGATTGCAAAAGAGCTTGAAGCCGCAGACAGTGGAGGACACCAGGGCCAGGGTAACGCAGCCGGCGGTAATGGCCGGCAAGGCCAGGGCAATCAGCCGGTTGGAAACGGCCAGGGATCCGGACAGGGAAGCGGAGCCGGAAGCGGTACGGACATGGGTAATGAGGATCAGGCCCCCATACCTTCCGGCAGCTCAGGCATCAGTAAAAAGGACGGCTCAGTGAAAAAAGACGGGGAGTATGAGAAGATATTTACCCCGCAGACATTAGGGGGAGACGGCACAACCTCCAACCTCAGCGGAAAGAAAGGTACGGGAGGCACTGTTGAACAGGTCATAACAGACAAGAGCAGGACGGTTCGGGGAACATCGGTGCCGTATAATCAGATAATCGGCCGGTATAAGGACAGAGCGATGGAAAGCATTAGTGCATCAGACATACCCCCGGGAATGAAGGATATGGTAAAGGAATACTTCACTTCACTGAAAGAATGATGCGGGATAAAGCACTATCCAAGGAAAAAGGAGATAAAAATATGGAGATTAATGAAAAACAGATAAGAGATATTATTGATGTTATCAATAATGTTGAAGCAGAGATTGGGAAAGCAATAATCGGACAGAAGGATATAGTAAAGCAGGTATTGATTTCAATCCTGGCAGGAGGGAATGTGCTTCTTGAGGGGGTTCCGGGGCTTGGAAAAACCCAATTGGTAAAGACCCTGTCTAAAGTAATGGAGCTGTCCTTTTCCAGGATACAGTTTACGCCGGATTTGATGCCTGCCGATGTTATGGGGACAAACATAATTGTAAAAGATGACAGCGGCAACAGCCGTTTCGAGTTCCAAAAGGGGCCGGTGTTTGCCAATCTTGTGCTGGCTGATGAAATAAACAGGGCTACTCCCAAGACCCAGTCCGCACTTCTGGAGGCCATGCAGGAGCAGACGGTGACGGTGGGAAAAGTAACCTACAGCCTTCCCCAGCCTTTCCTGGTGCTGGCAACACAGAATCCCATAGAGATGGAAGGCACATACCCCCTTCCCGAAGCGCAGATGGACCGGTTTCTATTCAAATTAAACGTTTTGTTCCCAAGCTTCGATGAACTGAAGGGCATAATGGACATAACGACTTCCAATAAGGAAGTGGAGCTTAATAAGATTGTGGATGGGGAGTCAATACTGGAGATGCGTAAGATTATAAGAGAAGTGCCAATAGCCAAGCCCGTACAGGAATATGCCCTCAGGGTGGTATTGGGAACACATCCTGAAATTGAAGGGGCACCTGAAGGTGCAAAGAAGTATATTCGGTTTGGGGCAAGCCCGAGAGCCGCTCAGGCAATAATTACCGCATCCAGGGCAAGGGCTCTCATGGAAGGCAGATACAATGTCTCCTTTGAAGATATTAAATATGTTGCGCACCCTTCTCTGAGGCACAGGTTCTTCCTGAACTTCGATGCCGTGGCTGACGGAATTACCACAGACGGATTAATTGACCAGCTTTTGGATGAAATAAGTGCTGATATTGTGCCTGCAAGGCATATCAAGGGATAGCGGGTGTTTGATTTGGGTGAACGGATCTTTGATTCAGACTTTTTGAAAAAACTTGATACAATAGTGATAAACGTAAGGATTATGTTGAATACCGGTTCGGGAGGCAACAGGAAGTCCCGCAGCAAGGGAAGTTCCGTGGAGTTTTCCGATTTCAGGGAATACTCCCTGGGGGACGATTTCCGGCGTATAGACTGGAATGCCTACGGCAGGTTCGACAGGCTTTTTGTCAAGCTTTTCATGGAAGAGCGGGAGGCAATGGTCAATATTTTTGTTGACAGCAGCAGATCCATGAATTTCGGAGAGCCAAAGAAGTCCCTGTCAGCCTTGAAGCTTTCAGGGGCACTGGCTTACCTGGCATTGAACAACCTGGACAGAGTATGCCTGAACAGCTTGGCAGGAACACTTGTCAAGCAGTCTTCAGTTTTAAGCGGCAGAGGGATGTTCCGGCAATGTGCAGATTTTCTGGAGAATATGCAATTTGACGGCATCACCGATTTGAATTCCTGTATTAAGAAGAAAGAGTTCAAGGGAAGCGGAGTCTCAATAGTCTTTTCTGACTTTTTTACGACCGGTGGAATTGAGGATGCCATAAAATACCTGTTATATAAAAAGCAGGATGTGATTCTGGTGCATGTATTGGCACCTGAAGAACTGAGCCCGGAAATTGAGGGTCAAATAAGACTTTTAGACAGCGAGACCGGTGAGACCAGGGACATATCCGTTACTCCGGCTTTACTTAATCAGTATGATAAAAAGCTGAATTCATTTATAAACAGTATTAAAGAATTTTGCAGCAGAATGGGTGCGACCTATATACAGGTTTCATCAGAAGAACCCGTAGAGAAGATAGTTCTTGAGGAATTTACCAGAGCGGGTATTATTGGGAAGTGATTTTATGACGCTGTTTTCACCTTGGGCATTGTGGTTTTTATCCTTTATGCCCCTTGTAGTGCTTATGTACATATTGAAGCAGAAATTCGAAGAGAGGCAGATTTCGAGCATCTACCTTTGGCAGCAGGTATTGAAGGATATCGAAGTCAATACCCCTTGGCAGAAGCTTAAGAAAAACCTGCTCCTCTTTTTGCAGCTTTTATCGATTCTTTTTTTGGTTTTTGCGCTTTCCGATCCCTATCTATATACCGGGGGAGGTATGCATTCCAATCTGGTAATTGTAATAGACAATACCGGAAGCATGAATGCAAGGTATGAGAATGGCACAAGACTGGCTAAAGCAAAGCAGCTGGCGGAAGAGATGATAAGCCGTTCGGGGACAAAGGCCAATATAACCCTTTTGACGGTGGGCAGGAGTCCCAGGGTTGAAATTGGGAAGACAACAGATAAGGGGGAGGCAATAAGCAAGCTGAGAGGTATTAATCCCGGCAATTCCTCTGGAAACATCAATGACAGTGTGAGCCTTGTAAGGGCCATGATCAAGCAGTATGAGGGCAGTGACAGCTATAAGGCTGTATTCTATACCGACAGTCCGGTAAATACCGAGGATTTGAATGCAGAGGTGGTGCCTCTTGCATCGGAGCTTGTGAATGTTAGCCTGGATTATATTTCGTATTCCGATGATAACGGAAAGCTGACGGTACTGGTGCGAGCATCCAACAGGTCAAATACTTCTCTCAAAAGGGAAATATCACTTTATGGAAATGACAAGGTGATGGATATAAAGAATGTTGAAATACCTGCAGGTGAGACAATGTCGGTATATTTTGAGGGAATATCCGCTAATGCCCCATATATATGGGCGGAGCTTACCGAGAAGGATGATCTGGTGGAAGACAATCAGGTCTATGGTGTTTTGAATTTCTCAAAACCAAAAAAAGTCTTATTGATATCAACCGGCAATGCTTTTATAGAAAGAGCTCTTTCTAATATAGAAGGACTTGAGCTATATAAAACAAATCCGGATGCTGACATAGATGAGGGCTATGACCTTTATATATTTGACTCGACTATGCCTTCCATACTGACGGAATCAGGCAGTGTACTGACGGTAAACCCCACAGGGGCGGAGCTTCAAGGAGGAATTGCCGATATTGCAACGCATACCATTACAAAGTATATGGAGAATGCGAATTTTACGGTATCAAAGCTTAAGGATATGGAAGTGCCCTTCTGGGCTGATATTTTGATAAAGGTTGGGGATAACGCAGCGGCTATTTCAGGGGAATACAAAGGGAGAAAAATGGCTGTTATAGGGTTTGACTTGCATGACAGCGATTTTCCTCTGACTACGGAGTATCCGATTTTTATGTATAACCTGGCGGCATATCTTGTCGGAATTGACACAGAAGGAAAAACTTCATATGTATGCGGTGATGCTATAGATTTGAGCCCCAATCCGGAGGTTACCGAAGCTGTTGTAAAAGATCCGGAGGGTATAGAATATAGGCTGGAATTGGCATATCCCATGCTTCCCTTCGATAATACCGGACAGTACGGTGTGTATGAACTGACGCAAAAGATAGATGAAACTGAGAAGGTCTCAAGCTTTGCCGTCAACTTTCCCACAGAAAGCGAGTCGGTAAACAGCAAACAGGAAGTCGACATTTCTCAAGAAGCCTCTGAAGCCGGCAATACTTCGGGAGGCACAAGACTTCAAGAGTTGTTTTTGGGCTTGATGCTGATGGCGGCAGCTATAGAATGGGTGGTGTATATACGTGGTTATTGATTTTGAAAGACCTCTTATGCTTTTTCTTATTCCATTGGCAATATTTTTTGTATTTTTCACTGCCCGTAAGCTGAGAAAAATGTATAGGCTCAGAAGAAGGCTGATATTGTTTCTCAGGAACAGTGTATTTGTGCTTCTGATACTTGCACTAACCGGTGTGAATATTAAGTGGATTGTGGATACAACCACCACAATATTTGTGATTGACGCCTCAGACAGCATGAGGGAATACAGGACAACCTCCGAGGATTTTGTAAGGAAAGCCCTGGAAAAGAAGGGCTCCAAGGACCAAACAGGGGTTGTGGCTTTTGGGGATAATTCTCTAATTGAGAGCTTTGTATCCGGGGATTCGGTTTTTAATAAAATTGAAACTGAGCCAAGAGGAATTTATACAGATATAGAAGGGGCATTGACTACATCAGTATCATTACTGCCCCAGGACAGCAAAAAAAGAATAGTACTCATAACCGATGGGGAGGAGAATGAGGGTAACAGCTCAAAGCTGGCTTCCAGCCTGATAGGGCAGGATATTGATTTCAAGGTATACAGGATAAACCGTGAAATCGGCAAAGAGGCTGCAGTAGAGAGTGTAACTGTCCCCAAAAGCCTGAGAGTCGGAGAAGAATTTAACATTATAGTGACTGTGGAAAGCACTGTTCAGACAGAGGCAAAACTTACACTTATCAGCGGAAAGGATAAGGCTGCCGAAGAGAAGGTAGCGCTGCAGAAGGGAAGCAACAGGTTTGTATTCCGGGATACGGCGGAAACAGGAGGCTTCAAGAGCTATAAGGCGCTTCTGGAGCCGGATACCGACACGGAAAGCAGGAATAATGAGGCTTCAACCTTTACAAATGTACTTGACAGGCCCAGAATTTTGATTGTTGAGGACGTGGCAGGAGAGGCGGATGAGGTGGCCAGGATGCTTGAAGCTACCGGCATGAACTACGTAAGAGTTAATGCTGCCGGTGTACCGGGAACCTTGGAGGGCTTGTCTGCATACAAGTCAATAATTACCTGCAATGTATCCGCGGAAAACCTAAGCGACGGCTTTCTGAATTCTTTGGATTCCTATGTCAAAGATATGGGAGGAGGCTTTATTGCTGCCGGCGGGGAAAATTCCTTCGCTTTGGGAGGTTATTACAAAACACCCCTGGAAAAGGTGCTTCCGGTACATATGGAGCTAAAGGGCAGGAAGGAAATACCGGATATGTCCATTGTCCTTGTAATAGACAAATCCGGAAGCATGACAGAAGGCCGGGGGGGAATAATGAAGCTTGATCTTGCCAAGGAAGCTGCGGCAAGGACCCTGGAGTCCTTAAGACCCAAGGATCAGATAGGGGTGCTGACCTTTGACGATACCAACTACTGGGTGGTTCCCACCCGCAAGGCGGATGATGCGGAAAAAATAAGGGATGACATAGGTACCATAAGGCCGGGAGGAGGAACAAGCATAATCCCTGCCTTGCAGGAAGGCTATGATTCAATAAAGAAAACCGATACAAAAATAAAGCATATAATACTTCTCACAGACGGCCAGGCTGAGAGGACCGGATACACTGAACTTGTTGAGAAGCTTGCCGGGGACAATATTACGGTATCAACCGTAGCGGTAGGGCAGGGCTCTGATGTCCAGCTCCTTCAGGATATAGCAAAGGGAGCCAACGGACGCTTCTATTATACTGATGAGTTTGCAAACATTCCGAGGATATTCGCAAAAGAGACCTTTATGGCTGCAAGGGCGTATCTTAATAACAGGGAATTTGTACCTGCTATAACCAATACTCATCCGGTGCTGGAAGGAGCAGCCGAGGAAGGATTGCCGGCACTTCTGGGCTATGTGGCATCCAGCCCCAAGAGTGCCTCCCGGGTGGTGCTGGCAAGCGACCAGGAGGATCCGATACTTACAGTATGGCAGTATGGCCTGGGTAAGACTGCTGCATGGAACTCCGATATAAACGGAAGATGGAGCAGGAATTATGTAGGCTGGGAGAATAACATAAAGCTGTGGCAGAATCTTATCAACTGGACTATTGAAAAATACCGGGAGGACGATATAACTGTAGAGGCTGAAGTGCAGGGAGGGAAGGGCACTATAACTCTTAACAACAAGGCGGATAAGGGTGAGTTTGAGTCTAAAGCCTCAATAGTGTCTCCTTCTCTGGAGAGCAGTGAGATTACTCTCTATCCTGTTGCACCGGGGCAGTACAGGGGGGACTTTGAAATAACAGAGACAGGCTCATATATCATAAAAGCCCTGCAGCAGAAAGATGGGGAGACGATAAATGCCGCCAGTACAGGGATATCGGTGCAATACTCTCCCGAATACAGAATACAGCCTGAGAGGGGCTATTTGGACAGACTGATTAAGGAAGCGGGAGGCACGCTTATCAATACTCCTGAAGATGTATACAAAGGAGAAATAAAGGATATTTTCGGGACGGTAGATTTGACCCCGGCGCTTCTTATACTTGCGCTTATATTGTATATGCTTGATATTGCCTTAAGAAGGCTGAACCTGCCCCTGGCAGCAGTGGAGGAAAAGCTTTCGGCCGCAAGGGCAAGGCTGATTCCACAGATTAAAAGGTCTGCAAAGGTGAAAAGGCCGATCAGCACTATGGATGAAGCACTCAAGGCCGCTGAAAAGAAGGTTCATATGCCTCCGCAGGCTGAGGGAAAGCCGGAGGCAAAGGAGAAGGAAGCAAAACCGGAAAAACCTAAGACAGAAAATCTGGATACATCCACATTGCTTAAAAAGAAAAAAAGCAGAGAATGATGCGCACTAACGTGCACAGACACTAGACGCGAGACACCAGATACGAGATTCAGGGTAGGGCTTTGAAGCCTTGGTAACACTGAAGACACGAAAAATCACTAAATGCACGGCGGGATAAATATTTCGGCACATAAATATTTATCGATAATGATGTAAGTATCAAAGTTTCCTGATGCAGCTATATAATATATAATAGTTACCGTGTTATTCCGCAGGAATCCGTGATACATCCGTGTGTTTAGTGTTACCCGTTACCTGCGACGCATTATTCTTAAAATATGACGAAAAAAGAACGGAGGAAGAAAATGAGCAGATTTATAATTGAACAGCCTTTCTGGGATATCTTCCCTGAATGTGAGATTGGTGTACTGTTGATTAATGATATTGACAACACCGAGGAGGGATGCGAAAAGCTCCGGTCTGATATTATTGAATTCCTTGAACAATCAAACCAGGAAGCGAGGAAGTATTTAACGGAACCTGTACTGAGCCAAAACAGAGTAATATCCGTTTGGAGGGATGCATTTTCAAAATTTAAGACAAAAAAAGGGGCAAGGTCCTCCATTGAAGCCCTGCTTAAACGCATCGAAAAAGGAAATGAAGTGGGAGTGATTAACCCGCTGGTAGACATATATAATGGAATTTCGCTCCGATTCGCCTTACCGTGCGGAATGGAGGATGTTGATACATTCAAAGGAGATCTTAGACTTACAGTTACAAATGGAGGTGACCCGTTTCTTGCTTTAGGCGATGAAGAAATTGATTACACTCTCCCCGGAGAAATCTGCTATCTGGACGATGAAGGAGCGGTATGCCGCTGCTGGAACTGGAGGGACGGACAGAGAACGATGCTTACCGAAGATACGAAAAATGCAATCGCTGTTATTGAGTCGGTGGACCCCTTAAGGCACAAAGACCTTGAAGCGGCGCTGGATACTCTGTCGGCATGGATCGAAAAAGTCAGGATCGGTAAAGTAAATACAAAAGTGATTATGGGCAAAAACAACAGCACATTGACTACAAGATGATTATTTCATTTCAATTAAATACTTCCAATACTTTTTAGGCATGTGATTTGACTGGAGCTTTGGATTTATCCTGCTTCTTATGGTTATATTATCAAAATATCGTTTCCAAAGCTCCTGGTAGAATAGTTCATTTTCGTGCAATACAATGTCCTTATTCATTTCAATATCACTCATGAACCATTTCGTCTTGTCGTAAAAAACTCCATAGCTTCTTTTCACATCATGTATGACAAATATCTGATCAGACATCCTGTCGGCAAAATGTTTACCCAGGAGGCATAATGTATTATACTGAGGCTCAATGGGAGCATAATAAATGTTGTTATGAAGCAGACGAAACCTTATAATTCCTGCCAGCAGATGCTTTTCCCGCGCAACCTTTGTTACCAGTCTGTTAATATTGTTTACCCTGTCATCGGCGAGATAAGAATCTACAGTTCTTCCGACTTTGAAGCCAAAACGCAGGTATTCCAAAATAGATATTCCGGCATTCTCATCTTCCGATAAATAAGCATACATAATACCAGCCATTGCCCGTCTTGATATTTTTTGAAGTACGGCATCATGGACTTTCCTTGATTTCTCTTCTTCCGTCCGGATGTAAACCTTGTTAATCAAAAAGTTGTCTGTGAAGCTGTCCTGGGGTACTATTTGCTCAGGAAAATCTTTATTGTAGTATGCATCATATATGGCTGTCAAAAGCCCGTCAAAGCTGCCGTCATAGATATAATACAGCATCAAAATTCACCATCCGTTATGCCCGGGAAAAGTGAAAATATGGAGAGCTGCTCAATATTTCCGCGGTTCTTAATATTATCCTCCAGCAGCAGCCTGTTTTTTATGGATACAGCATTGGTCGGTATGCTTTTTTGCGGGAAATACCTGCCTTTGCAGGTAATGAAGTATTTTGCCCGTTTTAGAACTATTCCGAGTTTTTTTAGGTCATCAAAGTCAAGCATGGATACCCTTCTCCCCTGAACTATCCGTTGAGCTGATTTGACTCCTATTCCGGGTACTCTCAGCAATGTATAATAATCTGCTTTGTTGACTTCTACGGGAAATTTGTCAAGGTTCCTGATAGCCCAGCCGCTTTTTGGATCCAACAGCTCATCAAAGTTCGGGTTTTCTTCATTTAATAACTCACCGGAGTTAAAACCATAAAACCGGAGGAGCCAGTCTGCCTGATACAGCCGGTGCTCCCTCAATAGGGGCGGACCGCTGATTGCCGGAAGATTAGGGTGATTTGATACCGGCACATAGGCGGAATAGTATACCCTTTTTAGCTTGTAGCTGCTATAAAGAGACTCGGACAGCTTCAAAATCTTTAAATCATTATCCTTTGTGGCACCAACGATTAATTGGGTGGATTGGCCTCCCGGGACAAATTGGGGAGTGCTTTTAAACTTAAGCTTTTCTTCCTGATATTGAATTATTCCTGACTTTATGAGCCCCATAGGCTTGATTATTGATTCCTTGGTCTTCTGGGGCGCCAGCAGCTTGAGGCTTTCGCCCGAAGGAAGCTCAATGTTGACACTCATCCTGTCCACATATTTTCCTGTCTCCTCTATCAGCTTATTGCTTGCTCCCGGAATGGCCTTTACATGAATGTATCCGTTGAAATTGACCTCCTCCCGAAGCCTTTTGACAGATTTCAGGAGCAGCTCCATGGTATGGTCGGGGCTTACGCATACGGCGGAGCTTAGGAAAAGGCCTTCAATATAATTCCTCCTATAAAAATTTATTGTAAGGTTAACCAGTTCATCGATGGTAAAGGCAGCTCTGGGAACATCGTTGGAAGAGCGGTTGACACAATATTTGCAATCGTATATGCAGTAGTTTGTAAGCAGTATTTTCAACAGTGATATACACCTGCCGTCAGGAGTCCAGCTGTGGCAGATGCCTGAAGGAGCAGCATTTCCTATACCGCCTTTTTTGTTCTTTCTGCTGCTTCCGCTGGAGGAGCAGGATACATCATATTTCGCAGAATCCGATAATATTTTGATTTTCTCATTAAGGTTCATAAAAACACCCCTGAAGATATTTATATTATTATATTACCAAACTTTACCGCAAAAAGCAAACATATGTTCGCATATATTATCCGATTATTGTTAAATTATATTTGGATTTGCGTTATAATGGAAAGAGGAAATTGCATATGAGAATAAAAATGCTATGGGGACGCGGGGACACGGGCGGGGACACGGGGACGTTTCGCGTGTCCCACTGAAAGCGGGACAGGGGAAACGTCCCCATGTCCCCGCGTCCCCATGTCCCCGCGTCCCCATGTCCCCGTCGCATCATTCTTGATATATGAAACATTTGGAAACTTTATTCGTCTATTATTAGAGGAATGGAACAGCAGGTAATTTTAGCTATATCAAAAAGTTTCCGAGTAAATTGAGGAGTAGATTATGATGATTGTAAAAAAACCTAATGTGCTGCTCAGCACAATACTTGCCATCTTTCTCATTATGGCCTTTGTATCCGGATGTAATGATACCGGGAAAAGTCATAAGGAGATAACAGCTTTGACCGATGAGGAGCTTTCATACTTCAACGGAGACGAATTCTTTAACGGAGAATACTTGAATATCCGCAATCAGTTTTTGAGCTCCACATATGAAAGACCCGAAAAAATCGATATATTTCAATTATTCTATTGCGGCAGCGGCATTGAAGAAATTTCCACAGAAGAGGAAAGAGCAGCTGTTGTTGCATATAACAACTGGGATATGGAGCCGGATTGCGCCTGTATGAAAATCAGCCGCTCCAACATGGAGTCGGTGCTTGGCAAATATATGGGACTGACTTTAGCGGATACAGATGAAATAGGGCTGGAGAATTTTACTTACCTGGAGGAATATGATGCCTATTACTATTACCACGGTGACACCAATTATAGAATGGAGATTATTTTTTCCGGAGGCGAGCGGGATGGGGATATCGTCCGTCTTTTCTACGATGACGTCTTTTTTTCCGACGGGAAAAAGATACTGACACTGCAGGAAAAAGACGGCAGCTATCTCTTTGTATCAAATGTGTATTGTGAAAAACCAATTGAAGACGGCAACAAGGCGGATGTGGGCTTAGACCAACGCTCAGACGGAAGCATATTTTCTCTTTCTATCCCCGGAACCGGCACCCTATCTCTGAATGCGTATCCGGTGGATTTCCCTTTCAGCTTGGATCTGACCGAGAAGAGCCGCAAGAGCTTCAGGGCTGAGAGCTTTGGTAACGTAACTGTTGTGGAAAGCGATAATCTGCAGGTAACGTATCTTAATCCTGATGAAGGCGTGCATACCATTATCACTATCCGTACTGTCAAGGAAGGCTGTTCCTCAGCGGGCGTCACCATAGGCGACACAGAGGAAACCCTTTTAGAACATTGGACCGAAAAACCGCTAAAGAAGATGGACAGCATCTCCTACGACGACGAGGTATGGTTCGGCAAATGTGACCTTGCCTATGCCCATACCCCTGAAGAAGGCACCAAAAGCGTGGTTTTTCTCATTGAAGACGGATTGGTTTCCGGTATCGAAATCATTAACGGCTTAGATGGAGCTATTTATTGAAATTTGGATAACCACTTTGATGCAAAAGGTCTGACTAAAGAGCAAATAATCAGCATGGAGCTATTTATTAAAGAAATTAAAATTATTGAAGGAAGAATAATTAATAAGTCATTCTAAGCTACCCGTACATGTTAATACGCATCATTCTTATTAATGACATTTTGTTTATAGGAGGGGTTAACTATGGAATTTCTGATGGCATTGCTTATCTTTCCCTTATTATCCTTTTTGTTTGGTATTATCGGGCAAGTATTGATAAGAAAAATATTCATAGTTGCGGGAATAACTTTTGCATTGTGGTCTATTGCTGCATTTACAGTATTCAATAGTTCTTTTCTTGTATGGGTATTTGTTTATACGGTATTATCCGCATTGGGTGCAAGTATAGTGCATTTCGGAAAGGATTTAAAGAAAAGAAGCTGAGTTTCGGAAGCAAAAAGAACCGTCCCCAATGCTTTCAATGCTTTAAAAGGAGGCTGTCATAGATGTGTAAAAAAGACAAACTGCTCCTGATAATGATTTTGTCAATGGCAATGTTAATCATCGTCTCTGCTGTGTGCTATGGAAATTCTGCAGAGCCGCCGTCAATACTGATTATAGCCCCTGACGCGCCTGATGAACTGGAGATAAGCATTGGCCCGGCAGATATTAAAGCAAGCATGAGGGATAAAATTATTGAAAGGTATTATGTTTTTTACTCGGCAGATTTAAGGATAGCAAAGGATTACAATATCAATATCAGTACGGGAGAGGACAGTTTTGAAGTATTACTGGAAGAACCTCTGAAAACATACAACAACATCTATACATTGGATTTGGAGAATCAAACACTTACACCCGGCAAATCGTTGTCAAGGTCAATTCTCTTAGTGTCTCTGCGTGTTATCCTGACACTGATAATAGAAGCAATTGTATTCTGGTTGTTCGTTTTCAGGAAAAAGAACTCATGGCTTGCTTTTCTAATAATAAATCTGATCACTCAGGGAGCATTAAATATTTGGCTGAATAGCTCTGTCCCTTTGGCAAGCTATCTGGTTTTTTCACTGATATTTGCTGAATTCTTTGTATTCATTGCAGAAATTGTTTTATTCCTTACATTGATAAAAGAGCATAGTCGCAGGAGAACAGTATTATATGTAATAGCAGCGAATTTCCTGAGCTTGTTTGCGGGAGGATATATAATTACAGTCCTGCCGGTATAACGGACTAACACACATTGCTGTTTCATTAGGAGATATTGAGAAGGTTAACAGCCTTACGTATGAATTAATGAGTGCAGATTATACGGTAGTCAGTGAGCCTCGTTATACAGTAGACGGTTGCTATGGAAACTGTATATTGGACCCTGATGGAAACAGATTGGAGTTAACGGTATAAGTTCGATATTGCATAATATTTATGTATTATGAAGAAATTTGAGTGAGGGTGGGGTATATATGAAACATAAAGCCTATAAAGCAGCCGTATGGGCTGGTGCCTTCTTATTTCTACTTTCGTCGATTGTCTATGCAAATTCATCCTGGCATTGGGTGACTGCAAGCCCAATGAAGGTCTTGCCCTTTGCAGTTGTTTTTACAATACTTATTGAAACAGCTTTCGTAACAAAATTAGGCGGAGTTTCAGATTCCAGGAAAGCATTTTATATTATATGCCTTGCAAACCTAATGTCTTTTATTGCACCATATTTGGAGAGGGCATACAGATTTATTCCAACAAGCGGCGGCTATTCCATATTTGCAGCTTTCAATAAAGGCCCCTACTATATTGTACTGGCAGGATACTTAATATTGACTGTTGCCGTAGAATTGCCAATTGTGTATTTTCTGCTCAGGAAAGATTCTTTGAACAGAAAGAATCTGATTGTTTCAATTCTATTGTCCAATATCGTTACAACGTTGTTAGTTGCAGTATGTGAAAGGATAATATGCGTCGGGCAATGGTAAAAAATTGTTGATTATGTACGAAAAGAGACAATAATATGACTAAGATATCAGAGGAGGAAGAGGAGATATGACAGAAAAAGCTTTAACAATGAAGTTAATGGAGGGATTGTATGGAGTCTGCAGGTTAGACAAGGACGAGGCAATTCCCGAATGGGTATCCCAATGCAGCTTTTATTCCGTTACAAAAACGCTGGATGAATTATCAGTTGTATGTTCTCAAGATAATATTCCGGATAAAATAAAGTGTGAAAAGGATTGGAGAATATTAAGGGTTGAAGGTCCATTGGATTTTTCATTGATCGGAATCCTTTCCTCAATCAGTACAACACTTGCAAATAAGGGGATAAGCATATTTGCAATTTCTACATACGATACAGATTATATTCTTGTCAAGGATAAAAATATTGATACGGCGATAAATGCACTGTCTGCAGAAAAGTATGAAATAATCAGATAAAGTCTAACCAAGGCATAACTAATTGCATCGCATAATATGAAGAATGCGACACGAGGACACGGGGACGTTTCTCCCGGGGACATGGGGACGTTTCCCCTGTCCCGCTTTCAGTGGGACACGCGAAACGTCCCCGTGTCCCCGTCGCATTATTCTTCTAATATGTCTTTTATATAGCTTTTCGTAAGAATTTAAGGAGGGGGATTATATTAATCATGAAAATCGAGCATATAGCTATATGGACCAAAGATATTGAAAGATTAAAAATGTTTTATACAAATTATTTTGATGGGATTGCCGGAGAGAAATATATAAATCCCAAGAAGTCTTTCGAATCGTATTTTATTAAATTTGATTCAGGTGCAAGACTTGAACTTATGCAGATGTCCGGGTCTCCATTGGATTCAAATGATACAATCAATCAGCATATCGGGTTAACTCATATTGCTGTTTCAACAGGAAGTGCCGAAAAGGTTAACAGTCTTACGGATGAATTAAGGAAAGCGGGTTATACGGTAGTCAGCGAGCCTCGTCATACTGGAGACGGCTATTATGAAAGCTGCATATTGGATCCTGACGGAAATAGATTGGAGATAACGGTGTAAGAGGAGAAAAGGTAATGTCTGACAAGAGAGAAGGTTTTTTTAAAAGAGTTTATGAAATAGTTGGCCGAATACCGGAGGGTAAGGTTGCTGCATATGGAGGAATAGCCAGGATGCTGGGATGCTCCGGAGGTGCCAGGACAGTGGGGTGGGCTATGAGAAGTGCTCCTGAAGACATGAAACTTCCCTGCCACAGGGTGGTTAAAGCAACGGGGGAGCTATCCCCAGGCCATGTGTTCGGAGACCCCGAAATACAAAGGGCAATGCTTGAAGCTGAGGGCATTACCTTCAGGGCAGACGGAACTATCGATATGGAGCGGCATCTATGGCAAGGATAATGATGCATTCCATATTTCAATGCCCAAATTGCTTTAAAGCATTAAAGCAAGGGGAAAGACAATATTTTTGCCCCACCGGGCACAGCTTTGAAATTGCAAAAAAAGGGTATGTAAACCTGCTGCTTCCCAGCCATACCGGGGCAGGCACTCCGGGAGACAGCAAAGAGATGCTTCAGAGCCGCAGGGAGTTCCTTGATAAGGGGTATTATGAGGGATTTTCCAATATGCTGAATGTCATTGTTCTATCCGCGCTGTTAATTGATTAAGATTCGGAAGAAACCGTCAGCATTCTGGATGCCGGATGCGGGGAAGGGTATTATATCTGCAGGCTGAAAAACAGCTTGACAGATTTCTGTGACTGTATAAAAACTGATATTTACGGCATTGATGTTCCAAAGGCTGCAATACATTATGCCTCCGGCAGGGACAAGGGCATCAGATTTGCAGTTGCAAGCAATTATCACATTCCGGTTTTGAAAGGTACACTGGATTGCATTCTGTGCAGCTTTGCACCCAGGGATGAAGGCGAGTTCAGGCGAATACTCAAACCAAAGGGAAAGCTTATAGTTGCATCTCCCGGGGCACGGCATTTATACAGTATCAGGGAAGCACTGTATGAAAGTCCGGAGGAAATCGGTCAAAAGGGAACTGTGGGAGAAGGGTTTACCCTTTTGGAAAAGAAAAAGGTAAACTACGAAATCATATTAAAAAGCAAGCAGGATATTCTGAATCTTTTTACGATGACACCTTACAGCCGGCATGCAGAAACAAGCGCCCTGGAGAAGCTGAGTGAATTTGCCACGGAAGTGGATATCAACATATTTGTTTATTCTGCAAGGCCTGCGGGAAGGAGTTTTAAATGAAAAGGGTTATAAGTTTTGCATTGGTTTTGCTTATTGTCGTACCATTATTGGGTTGCGTCACAGATAACAGTAACGATAAAGCCTCAGACAAAGCGGCTCAAAATGAAATACATATAAGAGTTGGTCAACAGGATATCAACTATACGCTTACTTCAAGGCCCTTTACATCAAAGGAGGATTTTAAGAAAGCTTACCTGGAAATTGACAGGGAAAAGCTGATATATGTCCCCAGAGGAACGAAAATAACCCTGGATATGAAGGAGCAAGATGTAAAAGCAAGCGTTAAGGCATACTGGATTAACAGGGAGGGAGCCCCTAATTATAACGATTCTTTCGGGGCACCGTTAGATATGGATGTTGAAGTAGAAAAGATCGGGGACTCAAAATATGAATTTACTGCAGAGAGGCTGCTTCAAGCAGGCCTTAGTTCACATTACGAAGAAAATGAGAAGATTACAGCCGGTTATGTGGCTGAATTACAGAAAAATGGTGAAACCCGGTATTGTTTTTTCATAATTCAAATAGATAAGAACTGACTGTTATCTTCATGGATTCAATCGCATAATGATAGGATAAGGGCAGGACAGCTGCATGGCAAGCCTGGCCCTTTTTATTTTTCACGCAAAGCAAAAACTATTTTTTCTGTGTTATAATATAAGATACATAATTCCATTTAAGGGGAAATATGCTAATGAAGATACTTAGAAATCTGCTGCGATTCTTATATGTACATGCTATTTTGATACTGACTCTGATGGTAATAGCTGCAAGTGCTGTGCTGTTCTGGCTGCAGAGGGAGGATATAAAGACCTATATTTCCAAGCCGGAATATCATTTCTACTTTATTGCGCAGAATTCTGTCGATCCCTTTTGGAATGAAGTAATGCAAGGAGTTCAGAATTCAGCTGAAGATAATAATGTAGTAGTCGAATACAACGCACCTCGTTTCAGTAATCCTGAAGAGGAACTGCAGTTTATGGATATTGCGATTATATCAAAGGTTGACGGAATAATTACCCATGTAGGGGGCACGGGCTTTACAGAAATGATTGATAAAGCTTACGACAATGGAATTCCTGTCATAACTGTAGAAAATGATGACAGTGAGAGCAAAAGATATGCCTTTGCGGGTACAAACAGCTTTGAATTGGGGAGGGAAGCGGCCAGATTATTAATCGAAGCCACCAATGCCGATGCGAAGGTTGCAGTAATCTTAAACGGTGATTTGGAGCAGGAAGCTATAGAGTATAATTTGAAAATGAACGGTTTTATCAGCACGCTGAAAGAATATCCCAATATGAAAATAATAAGGACCTATACCTCAAAGATGGGCATATTGAGCGCGGAAGAGATAACTCAGAGCATTATTGACAGCGATGAGGGAATCAATGCAATTTTTACCGCCGGTTCAGCCGATACCTTGGGCTCGGCCCAGTTGATTGTTGACAGAAGCAAAGTAGGTAAAATAGTATTGGTGGGATATGGCAATTCAGAAGAAATACTGAGGTACATTGATAAAGAAATAATCTACGGAACTGTTGCCAGCGACCCGTACAAAATGGGATATGAAAGCGTCAGGGCACTTGTAGACGTAAAGAATGGCAAAAGTGTCCCCAGTTTTATTGATGCACAGGTTAAGGTTATCGCAAAGAAAAATCTGAGCAGCTACAAAAAGGCATACAAACTGGATTAAAAGGGCTGCGGAGAATTGGAATAGACGGTGAGAATATGAACCCTGGATTATTAACCTTTATTGGTATAAGAAAAAAATTGATAATGTATTTTCTGCTGACCATATTGCTTCTGGGTGTTATAAGCATTTTTTCGTATTACAATGCAAGGGTGGTTTTGAGGAATACAAACAGCATTATTACTGATTATTCCTACCTGAACAGCCTGAACAACGATGTAAACTCGCTTATGACTGAGCTGGAAAAGTATCTGATGACAGCATCCTCAGAAAGCCTGCTTAATTACTATACTCATTACAATATATTGCAGGAAACCACAAGAAAGATACCCAGAACTGCAGAGTATAATAATGAATTGCTGCTCATGAAGGATATCGGGAATATGATAGATGAGCTGCTTATAGAGACGGACAATGCCATACAGGCGAAGCGCGGAAGGATCAGCAGCAGATATATTTCACATTTTCAAAGATCAAATCGTATAAGCGACTATATTAAGCTTTATAATAATAAGATTCTGGACAGTAAATTAAAATCAGGAACGGAGAAATATGAAAATATCAATAAGACCATGAATTTTATAAGTTATATGAACTTATTGATAATTATTGCCGCGCTGCTGGCAAACATTTATATTGCGGTTGTGTCAACCTATCGGTTGACCAAGCCTATTTCAGAGCTGTCCTATTCCGCAGAAAAAATTGCCGAAGGGGATTTTGACATTGAGCTGAGGCAGACTCATACCGGGGATGAAACGGATATACTGGCGGGAGCCTTTATAAAAATGGTAAACAGTATCAAAGCATACATCAATGAATTAAAGAGACAGGCAGAGGTGGAGAAGCGTCTTAAGGAGCAGGAAATGCAGAACCTGAAGATGATGAGTCATCTTAAGGAGGCGGAATTGAAATTTCTTCAATCCCAGATTAATCCCCATTTTCTTTTCAACACTCTGAATGCAGCTGCTCAATTGGCTGCCATAGAAGGCGCGGACAAGTCCTCCGAATTCATTGTAAGCATATCCAACTTATTCAGGTACAATTTAAAGAACATAGATGAGCTGACAACCCTGGAGGATGAAATTCAGTATGTGAAATACTATATGCAAATTCTTAAGACAAGGTTCGGCAGCAGAATAGACTTTTACACCGATATTGATGAAACGACCTTTGACATTATGATACCCAGAATAGTAATCCAGCCTATTGTTGAGAATGCTTTTATCCATGGCCTCCAGAACCTTGAGAGGCATGGAGAAATTCATTTAAATGTAAGGCGGGAGGGGGACTGCATAATGGTAGAGGTTATTGATAACGGAATTGGAATGGATTCTGCCTGCATTGAAGAAATACTTCGGTTTGAAGAGGATGGCAGTAAGTACAGGAATCGTCTTACGGGCATTGGAATGAGCAATGTGCTATACAGGCTGCAATTATTTTTTAACATAGAAGATCCAAGGAAGCTGTTATCGATTGAGAGTGAAATAGGCCACGGCACAAAGGTTACCTTGAAGCTTCCGATAATGAAAGGTGCAAGAAGGGAGGGTGAGGATACATATGACAAAGCTTCTGATAGCTGATGATGAATACCTTGTTCTGGACTCCTTAAAAATGATTATCCGGAAGAATATGAAGGACATAGATATCGTGGCAACAGCTTCAACGGGAAGGGAAGCCATTGAAAAGGCTATTGAGCTGAAGCCGGATATTATATTTATGGATATTCACATGCCCGGTATTGACGGCATTGAGGCAATCAGACAGATAAAAGCCGTTAACAGCAGTATTCTGTTTGTAATTATTACGGCTTATGAATTCTTTGATTATGCCAAGGAGGCAATTAATCTGGGAGTATCTGAATATATTCTGAAGCCTATAGAAAAGAGCAAAGTGATTGATACACTAAACAACTTATGCAATACCATCAAACAAAACCGGAGGCTTTTGCTGAAGGAAGCTGAATTGAAGGAAAGGATCAACAGGATTATACCCTTTATTGAAAGTCAGTTTGTATCCTATCAGCTGTTTACTTCAGGAACAATAAGCGATATTGAATTTTATGAGGAAATTTTCAATATAAATCTGAGGCAGGGTTATGCATTAACAGTTCTTTTGAAAAATTTTGAGGGGAAGATAAAAGAAGACAACTTGAAATTAAGCTTGGAGAAACAGAATTTCTATGAGAAATTTTCTCTTGAGTTAAAGCGGATATGCCCTTGTCTTATAGGAAATCCGTTATTGGATAGAATCACGGCATTTATACCTTCGGAAAAGGGGATTGACTCTTATGAAATCAGAAACGAATCTATAAAAATTGCAAATCGGATTATTGACAGAATCAAACCCGGTACGGGTATCGAATACACAATAGGTATAGGAAGAAGCTATGAGGCAGGAAGCTTTAACAAGTCGTGCAATGAGGCTTATATAGCTGCCTCTGTATCAAATGGACATGCTGTTATGCATTACGAGGACATTACGCCATCCAACAATATACCGGATACCTATCCCGCACAAAAGGAGGCAATATTTGCAAACAGGATGCTTACGGGGAACCTGCAAGGTGCCGGGGAAGCCTTTGAAGAAATATATCTTTGGTTAATCACCAACTATTATGAGGACATGGATAAAATAAAGTCCAAGCTTATTGACCTGCTATTTGTCATAGAAAAAGCCCTGCCGTATAAGGCAAGCTCCTTCAGCAAATCAAAACAATCTTATATTTTCAGCATATTAAAAACCAACAGCAAGGAAGTATTGAAAAGACAGTTTATGGATATCATCTCCCAGCTGTCGGAGGAGATACAGGAGCAAATAAGAAGCGAAAGGGATGGAATAATTCCGAAGGTGCTGGAATATCTAAATAATAATTACCACAAGGAAATAAACCTTGCCGATGCAGCAAGATATGTAAATCTCAGTTATCATTATTTCAGCAAAATATTCAAGGATGAAGCGGGCAAGAACTTTTCCGACTATCTCACCGAGTTGAGAATAGAAAAATCAATGGGATTCCTGAAGGATCACAAAATCAGCATAAAAGAAGTGTGCTTCAAGATAGGGTATAACGATCCCAATTACTACTGCAAAATATTCAAGAAGATCACGGGAATGACACCCACAGAATATAGAGCAGTAATAAACATAAGAGGTGATGATATTGGCTAAGGAAAATAAAGTAAAAAACTCAATCATTGTGGTGCTTTTTACTGTATTCCTTATGCTTATACTCTCAATTGCCAGTATATTGAACAGAACAGACAGAGGCTTTTTTCAAAGCAATAAAAATATTGAAGAAAGAGAAAAGATAAAAATCGGCTTTTCTCTCGGAACTTTAAAGGAAGAGAGGTGGATAAAGGATAGGGATATTTTGATAGCAAAAGCACGGGAATTTGGAGCGGATATTATTGTACAAAATGCAAACAATGATGACCAGGACCAGATGAAGCAGGTTAGATATTTGCTTGAGCAAAACATAGATGTACTGATAATTGTTCCCAACGACCTGAATAAAGCTGCCCATGCAGTGGAACTGGCCAAAAGGCAGGGGATACCTGTTATATCCTATGACAGGCTGGTATTGAACTCAAATGTGGATTTGTATGTCACATTTGACAATGTCAAGGTTGGAGAGCTGATGGCAGAGAGGATTACAGACAGCATGAAAGGGGAAAACCTGCTGATAGTAAACGGCGCCAAAACCGATAACAATACAAAGATGATAAAACAGGGTTATGATAAGATCTTGGGGCCGTTGGAAGCGGAGGGAAAAATTAAGATTATTGCAGAGGAATGGGCTGCAGATTGGCTGAAGGAATACGCATTCAAGGTTGTAGACGATATGCTGCAGAAAGGGATAAGAATAGATGCCGTAATTTCGGGAAATGACAGCCTTGCAGAGGGGGTAATAGAAGCGCTTTCCGAGCATAGGCTGGCCGGAAAGGTATCCGTTACAGGACAGGATGCGGACTTGACGGCATGTCAGAGGATAGTTGAAGGTATGCAGCTGATGACCGTATACAAGCCAATAGAAAAGCTGGCCGAGGCAGCGGTTGAAATGGCAGTCAGACTTGTAAAGAAGGAGCCGCTGAATGTACAGGACTATATAAATGACGGTACCTATGAGGTAAAATATTATGTCCTGACCCCAATAGCAGTTGATAAAGAAAATATAGATGAGACGATAATCAGAGATGGATTTCACCTTGAAGATGAGGTTTATAGGCATTAAATATGCCGCCTGCAGGATTTAGCTTGCAGGCGGTATTATTTTACAGCAAAATATTACTGTCATATTGGGGTGTTTTTAAATTGCGCCAAATAGTAATGTAATCCGGCAAATGCATACAGAGACATGATGTATAATTCATGAAATAATTGAACCGGAAGCTGCAGAATGCAGCTTTCAAAACTTGATATCAAAAATATTATTAAGGGGGACGAAAAAATGAAAAGGCTTATTGCAGTATTAATGGCATTTGCAATGTTGTTTGCATTGACGGCGTGCGGCTCGGCTCCTGCATCCGGTGAGACCGGGGGAGATTCCAAAACGGTAGATGTCGGTATAGTGCTTCCGACAAAGGATGAACCAAGATGGATTCAAGACGAAACAAGGTTTAGCGAAGCCTTGGGAAGTACTGATTATTCAGTGGAAATTCTGTTCAGCCAGGGTTCTTCGGCAAAGGAAAAAGAGAATGTTGATGCTTTGATTGCAAAAGGAATAAATGTTCTAATAATTTGTCCTCATGATGGCGATGCTGCAGCATCTGCAGTAGAAGCGGCCAGAAAAGAAGGCATCAAGGTTATATCTTATGACAGGCTGATAACCGGAACAGATGCGGTTGATTATTATGTTACCTTTGACAGCATAGCTGTCGGAGAAGCTCAGGCAAAATACCTGGTCGATCAGGCATCAGGCAGCGGTAATCCGTTATACTTGTATGCAGGCGCAGCTTCAGATAATAATGCTTTCTTATTCTTTGAAGGGGCCTGGAATGTATTGCAGCCCAAAATAGCCGACGGAACATTTGTAATAAAGAACTCAAGCGAAGCAGTTGCCCTTCAGGGGAAAGCCAAGCTCACCAGAGACGAAATGGGTAAGATAATTGGCCAGGTAACTACAAACTGGGATTTCAATGAAGCCAAGAACAAAGCTGAAGCACACCTGACAGCAGCACAGGCAGCTGATAAGGGCAATGTGTTCATATTAGCGCCAAATGATGGTACTGCCCGTGCAATAGCTGATGCATTTGCCGCCGACCCGGCAGTAACCAGCTATAAGGTAACAGGCCAGGATGCTGAAAAAGCTTCTGTTCAATACATTATTGACGGTAAACAGTCAATGACTGTTTTCAAAGATGTCCGTACCCTTGTTAAAGACTCAATATCAATGGCAGTTTCATTATTGGAAGGAAAAGAGCCGCAAACGACAGGCTCATACAATAACGGAAAAATAGACGTAAAAGCAAAGCAAACCGAAGTTATCGTTGTCAAAGCTGATAATGTTAAATCAGCATTGATTGACTCAGGATACTATCCTGCATCAGATTTTACCAACCTGAAGTAATTATTTGCATAAATAAAAATAGCTGAATAGTGATAGCTCTGTCTATCACTATTCAGCTATATATTGGCATACCTTTTGTAACCCTGTGATTGATTTATCGAGGAGAGCATATGGCTATGAAGGAATATATATTGAAAATGAATAATATCACAAAGGTCTTTCCTGGAGTAAAGGCTCTGGACAATGTAAATTTTCAGGTGGAAAATGGCGAAATCCACTGCCTGGTAGGAGAAAACGGAGCGGGGAAATCAACCTTAATGAAGGTTCTAAGCGGCGTTTACCCCTTTGGAGAATACTCCGGAGACATTATACTAGACGGCAGTGTCAGAAAATTTGCAGGGATCAGTGACAGTGAAAAAGCCGGGATTGCAATTATATATCAAGAATTGGCTTTAGTACCCGAAATGACCGTATACGAGAACATATATTTAGGCCATGAAATAAAAAAAGGAAGATTGATTGACTGGAACGAAACCATCTTGCAGGCAGGGGAGGCCTTAAAGAAGGTCAGGCTGAACAATCTGAATCCTGCAACCAAGGTTAAGGACCTGGGGGTTGGCAAGAGGCAGTTGGTTGAGATAGCAAAAGCCTTGAGCAAGAATGTAAAGCTGCTGATATTGGATGAACCTACTGCCGCACTTAATGAGGATGACAGCGAAAACCTGCTGGAGCTTTTAAGAGAGCTTAAGGAGCACGGAGTAACTTCAATAATGATATCGCATAAAATCAAGGAAGTTATTGAAATAGCAGATAATGTTACGGTGCTTCGGGACGGGCGGACCGTAGCTTCAATGTCAGCCCGGGATGGAGGGATTCTTGAAGGAAATATAATAAAGCATATGGTAGGCCGTGAAATTGAAAATATCTATCCTAAAAGAAACGTGCAAAAATATGAGGAGAAGACTCTGGAAGTTAATAACTGGAATGCCTGTGATTCAAAGACAGGGAGAGAAATCCTTAAGGATATGAGTTTTTTTGTGAAAAAAGGTGAAATTGTCGGTATAGCCGGCCTAATGGGAGCGGGACGTACCGAGCTTGCCCACAGCATTTTTGGAAATCCGGACGAATATAAAATCAGCGGTGACTTGTATGTTATGGGGCAAAAGAAACACTTCAGAGGCCCCCATGAAGCAATAAAAGCCGGTGTCGCATATGTTACGGAAGACAGAAAGGGCAACGGACTGATACTGATAAGCGACATTAAGACAAACATTACCATTGCCAATCTGAAAGCCCTGGCAAAGCAAGGCATTGTAAATGAAAATGAGGAAGTAAAAACCGCCAATTATTACAAGGGTTCATTAGATATAAAAGCTCCCAGTATAGAACAAAAACTTGAGAACCTGAGCGGCGGCAACCAGCAGAAGGTTTCTCTCGGGAAGTGGCTGTACGTTAAGCCAAAGGTACTGATTCTGGACGAGCCTACAAGAGGAATCGATGTAGGCGCAAAGTATGAGATATATACCTTAATGAACCGATTGGTAGAAGACGGTATGAGTATAATAATGATTTCATCTGAATTGCCGGAGATTATGGGTATGAGTGACAGGATATATGTTGTATCTGACGGGAGAATCACAGGTGAATTGCCCGCAGAAGGAGCGACTCAAGAAAAAATTATGGAAATGGCAACTAACTAGGAGGCTTGGTTATGGGAATTGTTAATGAAGCGAGAGATTTAATAAAGAAGAATATACGTGAATATGGGATGTATATAGCTCTGGTTGTCATCATGCTGACTTTTTCAATGGCAACAGACGGTCTTTTTATGTCCTCAAGGAATATCAGCAACCTGATTAATCAGACCGGGTATATTGCGGTTCTGGCCGTAGGCATGACCCTTATAATAGTAATCAGGCATATAGATTTATCCGTAGGATATATTGCCGGTTTTCTGGGAGCTATTGCCGCAATATTATTGACAAAATATGCAATGCCTGTCTGGATCACAATTGCAGTTGTATTGGTTTTGGGGGCATCAATAGGAATCATAATCGGCTTTTTGGTTACTAAAATGAGTATACCTTCCTTTGTTGTGACTTTGGCAGGTATGCAGGTATTCAGGGGGGCTTTGCTCAGGGTTACCTCATCCACGGGAACGATAATAGTTCCAAATGCCGATTTTAATGCTATCGGAAACGGGTATATACCGAAATTATTCAGCATAAACGGTGTTCACGGATTAACACTTGTTTTGGGTGCGGCAGCGATTGTACTTTATATTTTGGCGGAATTCAACAATCGCAATAATAAACTGAAATATGGCTTTGAAGTTTTATCCAATGTGATGTTTACCGTCAAACTGTTGTTTGTATCCCTGGTAATCGGATACATAACATGGATACTTGCAGGTTATAACGGGTTTTCCTGGACAGTAGTAGTAGTCATAATAGTTGTGCTGGTATATAATTTTATTACCGAAAAAACGGTATTGGGCAGACATATATATGCAATAGGGGGAAATCCCGATGCCGCAAAGCTGAGTGGTATAAATGTAAACAGAGTATCTATGATTGTATTCAGTTCTATGAGTATGCTGGCAGCTTTGTCCGGGATATTATATACTGCCCGCCTTCAGTCTGCAACAACTACAGCGGGGCTCGCCTTTGAGCTGGATGCAATTGCAGCTGCATATGTGGGGGGAGCATCGGCAGCCGGCGGTGCAGGCAAGGTCACAGGCTCAATTATCGGTGCCTTTGTTATGGCATCCCTGACCAATGGCATGAATCTGATGGGTGTTGATATTTCCTATCAGTACATAATCAGAGGCGCGGTATTGGTAGCGGCAGTAATTTTTGACGTAAAGACCAGAAATAAAAAAGCTTAGGATAAATGCATAAGGAAGTAAAATACGGCAGGCGCTGCATCTGCCGTATTTTATTTTTTGCAATTTTCATAATTGTAGGAAGGCATATGTACTGATAAAATATAAATATAACTAAGAATCAAGGAGGCATTACATGAAGAATAGGGATAGAATTAAAGTATCCAAAGAAAAAAGAGATGATATGCTTTCTGCAATAAAGTATTATTTTCTGAAAGAAAGGGATGAAGAACTGGGCGATTTGGCTGCAAGCCTGATACTGGACTTTATTATAGAAGAATTGGCACCGGAGTTTTACAATAAAGGAGTCTGCGATTCACAAAAATATATGAATGACAGAGTTGAGGATTTATTGTCAATTCAGATTTAACGGCATCAAATACATATATGCCGGATGTATGAACTTAACAATGAATAGAGTGTTTTGGAGTGATAAGTGTGAACAAACCGGAATTCTTTCTTGTAACAGAAGGAGAAATGATTGAAGAGATAAGAAAGCTATTTTTGGAATACGCGCGTTCATTGGAAATTGATCTTGATTTTCAGGATTTCGAAACAGAGCTTAATACACTGCCGGGTAAGTATCAGCCTCCTGACGGGGCTCTGATATTGGCGCTGGTCGAGGGCAGGGAGGCAGGGTGTATTGCACTTCGGAAGATTTCCAAGGATATCTGCGAAATGAAAAGGCTGTACGTACGCGATGAATACCGCGGATTAGGCTTGGGTAAAAAGCTTGTCGGAATGATTATTGATGAAGCCATGAATAATAACTATCAATATATGAGGCTGGACACCCTTCCGACCATGAAGAGCGCACAGAGTTTATATTTATCCTTTGGCTTCTATGATATTGAGCCCTATGTGTATAATCCCATCCAAGGCACACGTTTTATGGAACTAAAGCTAAAAAAGATTGATTGGTGAAATTGAGGAAGATTTATATTTATGGCTCATGTAAAATATGCTTATCGGTTCAAAACGAAAGGAGAAAATCCATGAAAGAACACTTCCGAATATCCGATAATGAGAAATGGCAAGCCGTTGTAAACTGTGATAAAAGCTATGACGGCCTGTTTTTATACGGAGTAAAGACAACAGGGATTTTCTGCCGCCCCTCTTGCAGGGCAAAGACCCCTGTACGCGGGAATGTGATTTTTTTTGATAACGCAGTAAATGCAATTGATGAAGGATTTCGCCCATGTAAAAAGTGCCGGCCTGATGAAGCAGTTTTTGAACCGAACTTGGAACTGGTGAATAAAGCCAAGGATATAATCGAAGCGAATTATGACAAGCCGATAGATATAAGCCATATTTCAAAGCAGCTTGGAGTCAGCACAAATCACTTGACAAGACTTTTTAGGCAAAATAGCGGGCTTACTCCTAAACATTATACTACTAAATTGAGAATAAGCAAATCAGCCGAACTTCTTGGACAGGCAGATAAAAATATTATCGAGATTGCTTACATGACAGGCTTTAACAGCCTATCCAATTTCTATAAGCACTTTAAAGAGCAGGTTGGACAAACTCCGAATGAATACAGAAAAAGCAGAGGTGTTTTATAGTGTATACATATTTTTATGATTATTTGATAGGGAGAATCGGAATAACCGAAAAGGACAGCAAAATAACTAATGTTTACATTACCGACAAGGAATTGTCCCAGGATATGCAATTATGTGAAACACCATTGCTGAAAGAAGCAGCAAGGCAGCTCAAGAGTTATTTTGCCGGGGAACTGAAAGAATTCTCCTTACCTCTTGAACCCTCCGGAACAGACTTTATGAAGCAGGTTTGGACTGCTCTGTGCGGAATACCCTATGGCAAGACCGCCACATACGGGGAGATAGCTGGGAAGGTAGGCAGGCCGAAGGCTGCAAGGGCAGTGGGCCTTGCCAATAATCGCAATCCTATTCCTATATTTATTCCGTGCCATAGGGTCATAGGTGCAGACGGTTCACTTACAGGTTATGCGGGAGGATTGGACATGAAAAAGAAATTGTTGGAATTGGAGAAAGATAAATAATGCATGTATTTGAATATGGGCAAAAGGAAATAGAATATTTGAAAAAAAAGGATAAGAAGCTTGGAGCGGCAATTGACAGAATAGGCATGATAAAACGTGAGGTTACTCCGGATCCTTTTACAGCACTGGTATCAAGTATAGTCAGCCAGCAGATTTCCAGCAAGGCGGCGGATACTGTATGGAACAGGCTGGAGGCGCTGGTTGGAACAATTACTCCTGAGAGTATTGCACAAGCAGAAATTTTGGAAATACAAGCCTGCGGTATGTCCGAAAGGAAGGCCGGATACATTAAAGGAGCTGCGGAGGCTGCTTTGTCCGGGCAAGTGGACTTCACTGCCCTTCATACACTATCTGACGAGGAAATAATAAAAAAGCTTTCCTCGCTGCGCGGAGTAGGTGTATGGACGGCCGAGATGCTGCTTATATTTTCTCTCTGCCGCCCTGATGTGGTAAGCTTCAAGGATCTGGCGATATGCAGGGGGATGATGAATCTATACGGCATTAAGGAATTATCAAAGGAGAAGTTTGAAAGTTATAGAAAGAGATATTCTCCTTATGGATCGGTAGCATCCTTATACCTGTGGGCACTTTCCGCAGAATAAGTTAGTCTTATTTTTCATAAATTGATGCAGAAAGAACTTCGGCTATTGCTGTGAGTTTTTCTCTGATTTCCGCTGCATTATCCTCGTTTGTCAGGGTGATAAGGTAGTCCCCCGCATGAATTTGTGTATCTCCCTTGGGGATTATCTCATGTTCACCTCGCTTAACTGCTACAAGTAAACACTCTGACGGCAATTTCAGCTCTTTAATTTTTTTGCCTTCAATGAGAGAACCCATGCATACTGCTGTTTCTATTATCACTTTTGTCTTGCTGTCACCTTTGAATCTGCTGCTTCCTTTATTAACCATCCTGTCCAGCAGTGATTCATATATTGGCTTTGAACCGAGTATATCTGCTGTTACATAAGCAATAGCAGATACAATTGACACAGAAAGCAGATGATTAAAAGATCCTGTCATTTCAATAATTAATATGATTCCGGTAATGGGAGATCTGACAATTGCAGTGAAATATCCTGCCATGGCAAGTATTATAAGGTTTTTTACACACTCACGATTAAAACTGAATACATCTGAAAGCACATTACCGTATATGCTGCCTATTAGTGCACCAATAACAAGCAGGGGAACCAATACTCCTCCGGGAGCACCCGAACCGGAGCTTATCATTGTAAACATAAACTTGACTACAAGTATCAGCATCAGAATATTCAAGGAATAGCTTAGGTTAACCATTGAAGCAATCAACTCATGGCCTCCTCCCAATACTTCAGGCAGAAGGAGCCCAAGGACGCCGGCGATTATAAATGGGAAAACAGGCCTCAAATGCTCAGGAAGCCATTTTTGCATTGAATAAAGATCCTTTGCTTTCAGCATGGAATAATTAAATACTGCTCCAAGCAAACCTAATATGATGCCAAGGATGATTAAGTAGTGATAGCTTTGAAGAGGCAAAGGACTGATGCCCTGAAAGTTAAATATGGGTTTCATTCCGAAAAAGTATTTGGAAATGACGTCAGCGGTAATTGATGCCGCCATGGCAGAAGTTAAGACCACAGGAGAGAAATTTTTGTGAATCTCCTCCAGGGAAAACATTACTCCTGATAAAGGTGCGTTAAAGGCTGCCGCAAGACCCGCACTTGCACCGCTTGTAATAAGAAATTTCTCTTCAAGTTTTTTCTTCTTAAAAGTTTCACAGTATCCCTTTGCGACAGCTGCGCCTATTTGAATAGACGGTCCTTCATTGCCCAGAGAGAGTCCGGCCCCAATTGATAATATACTGCCTGCAATCTTTCCTATTAGGATTTTCCACCAATTCATACTGAAATACCTGAGGAGTACACCTTCAACCTGAGGTATTCCGCTGCCGCTGATCATTGGCTCCTTCTTAATGAGTACTCCTATAAAATATCCGAGAAATATAAGAAATACAAGCCACAAAACAATAAACAGATTGTTTCCCTTTTGCATCAGGTATATTTTTTTTGAAAAATGGCCGGCCAATTCAATCAAATATCTGTACAGGACCACGACCAAACCTGAAAAGGCTCCTACGATGACCCCTTCGAACACAAGCTTAAGTTTGAAGTTATTCCAATGATTAATGGTATGGTATGTACTGTTAATACTACTCTCTTCCATTAAGACCTCCGAATAAATTTATGGACTTGTTTTACTCCCTTATTATAATACTGAAAATATAGTATAACAAGAGACAAGGGAAATGTTCCCTGCCCGGATAAAAAAGCCTTTACGGTTAAGCCGCAAAGACTTTTAAGCTGTCAGTTAAATTTTAATTTCATCAAGTATCATTAGCCCCAGCTTGAAGACATCACCTGCACCCATTGTAAATATCAGGTCGCCGGGTTTTGCCTCATGGGCTATAAGATTGGCTATGCATCGGAAATCATTTCTATAAACAGCATTTGCACTGCACTTGTTTATACTGTCCACCAACTCAGAGGGATTAACCAGTCCCGTATCCTTTTCTCTTGCCGCATAAATATCTGTTATTATCACATTGTCTGCGTCATAGAAGGCTTCAGAAAACTCCTTGAACAGTGTCCTGGTCCTGGTATAGGTATGAGGTTGGAATACACACCATATCTTCTGATGGGGGAATTGCTTTGCAGCCCGCAATGTGGCTTTGATTTCAGTAGGATGGTGCGCATAATCATCAACTATTGTTATATTATTTCGGACGCCCTTTATGTCAAAGCGCCTGTAAGTACCTTTAAACTCTTTAAGGCTTTTCTTTACAATATTCATGGATACGCCCGCATTATAGGCTGCTGCTATAGCTGCAAGGGCATTCAGCACATTATGCTCTCCCGGAATATTAAGAGAGAAGGTGCCAAGCTTTTTATCCCTATGCATTACTTCGAAAGAAGGGTGTCCCAGTTTGTCATATTTTATTTTTCTGGCATAAAAATCAGCTTTGTTCTTTATGCCATAGGTCAGTACCTTACACTCAACATCTTTAGAGACATTCAGTGTATTTTCGTTATCGCTGCAAACAACAAGGGCTCCATCCGCCGGTACCAGCTTTGCAAACTTCCTGAAAGCAGATATGATATGCTCTAAATCTTTATAATAGTCCAAGTGATCCCTTTCTATGTTTAATATGACAGCCACAAAGGGATAGAATTTCAGGAAGCTTTCACAGTATTCACATGCTTCTGTTATGAAGTATTCACTCTTGCCTACCCTGACGTTTCCATCAATTGCTTCAATTTCACCGCCAATAAGTGCTGTAGGATCCAAACCTGCGTTCTTAATAATAATTGAAATCATTGAAGTGGTTGTTGTTTTTCCATGGCAGCCCGCAACTGCAATACCGTAATTATAGTTTTTCATTATCATGCCAAGGAATGTAGCCCTATCAATAACAGGAATTCCAAGTTCCTTTGCCCTGATTATTTCACAATTGTCCTGCTTAACTGCTGCAGTATAAACCACAAGTTCCGCAGTTTCAACATTTTTCGGATTATGGGGTATAGTAACCTCGGCACCGTTTTTCCGGAGCTTGTTTATTAAATTGCTGTCGTTTATATCGGAGCCGGTTACGTTATAGCCTGATTCCAGCAATATCTGAGCCAGGCCGCTCATACTGATACCGCCAATACCCACAAAATGAACATTCTTTACATTATTAAGGGAAAACATAGGATACACTCCTTAAAAAGATTAGGTTTATATAATTAATATATTATTTGACGTATTGATTTTACATTCTTATGCTTATACTGTCAACTTTTGTTTTGGTATTATCAAGATTCTGAAGCATCATTAATATCCATATTATTATTATAGCCAATTTTTTGTTACTAGTACATTGTAACATCTAATTTTTAAGAAACGTCCCCATGTCTCACTAAAAATTGAAAAATTTATGATAGATTTAAAAAAGTAAAACTACAAACAATACTATAAACAATTTATTCAGTGCAAAACATTTACCGCAATTGATATTTCATGAAAGATACTTAAAGATAAAAGCAGGATAAACATACCGTTTCCTGTATTATTTGCAAAATTGTTTGTTAGAAAAAGAAGGAAATCACTAATATATGACGAATTATTATTGAAATGACAAAACGAACGACGGGAAGGTGGTGAACTAGAATGGAAATAACAGACGTAAGAATCAGAAAGGTTAATGCAGAGGGGAAGATGAAGGCAGTAGTCTCAGTAACCTTTGATAATGAATTTGTTGTTCATGACATAAAGGTTATAGAAGGCCAGGAAGGATTGTTCATAGCTATGCCGAGCAGAAAGACTCCCGACGGAGAATTTAAGGATATAGCTCATCCGATAAATTCTTCAACAAGAGAGAGACTGCAAACCTCAATATTGGAGGAATATGGAAAAGTAAAGAACGAGTAATACGGACTATAGATATCCACCTAGAGCATAGGTGGATGTTTTCTTTAAGCGGTCTTTTTTGATACCCTTCATTGTATATATTAATAAAGCTTAATATTAAAATCCGAAGGGGGTAAAAGAATGACCGACAAGAAAAAACAATATCCCAAGGCTGAGAAGCCGGAGATGGATATGCATGATATGGAGATTCCGGAGATGGAAATGCCGATGCATGGCTGTCCGATGATATGCCCGATGATGTGCCCCATGATGCACCATGGAGAATGGCAGGGGATGGAGGATATGAGGATGCCTGACTGGTATGAAGAAGATGACAGTGATTACAGCAGTGATGAGTCTGATGAATACCCTGTCTATTGGAAGCATAAGAAAAAACATAAATACAGTCCATATCCGTTTTACTGGCCGCCCTTCTATCCTGTAAAGCCTTACAAAAAAAAGCATAAGAGGTGGTAATCCATTTAAAAGATAGAATGATATTCATTCTATCTTTTTTATACATTGTTGAAAAAGGGCATAATAAGTGATATATTCAACTAAGAATATCAATTTTTATTGTATTGGGAAATATAACTTTTCTATACAATAAAAAATATTGATTTTATTGCCCGCACCACTTAAGTAAATAATTGTAAAATAAAGAAGGTAGGTTGAGATGCAAAACAATTTGGCTGAAGAAATACAAAGGCTGAAAAAAGAGAGGAATGCAATAATACTGGCACATAACTATCAGGTGCCTGAAGTTCAGGATGTTGCCGACGTTGTTGGGGACTCGTTTTCCTTAAGCCAGCATGCGGCTGAAACGGACAGTGACGTAATAGTATTCTGCGGAGTGCATTTCATGGCAGAAAGTGCTAAAATACTGTCACCGGACAAAACAGTCCTGCTTCCTGTAAGGGATGCCGGATGTCCTATGGCAGATATGGTCACAGCGCCAAAGCTCAGAGAAATGAAAGCCAGGTATCCTGATGCAGCGGTGGTATGTTATGTGAATTCCTCCGCCGAGGTGAAGGCTGAGAGCGATGTTTGCTGTACCTCTTCAAATGCTTTGAAGGTAGTAGAGAGCCTGGAAAACAAACAAGTGATTTTTGTACCGGATAAAAATCTTGGTAGTTTTGTGGCATCAAAAGTAAAGAACAAGGAAATAATTCTCTGGAAGGGCTTTTGTATAACTCACAAAAGAGTTAAGGTTGAGGAAGTGCAAAAGATAAGACAGCTTCATCCCAATGCAAAGATACTGATGCATCCTGAGTGTGAGCCTGAGGTTCAGAAGCTTGCCGACTTCCTTGGAAGTACATCGGCAATAATCAAATATGCAGGAGAGATACCCGAAAAAGATGTAATCATCGGAACGGAGGAAGGGATTCTCCATTTGCTTAAGAGGCAGAATCCGGACAAGAATTTTTATCTCCTTTCGACGGGATTGATATGTACAAATATGAAAAAGACAAGGCTGGATGATGTTCACAGCGCGCTTCTGAATATGCAGCACGAAATACATGTTGATGAGGATATAAGGATAAAAGCTTTGAAATCTTTGGAAAGAATGCTGAAGATAAAATAAGGAGTGATATTTATGCCGCTGAGATACTTAACAAGTTTTGACACCCGAAAAATTGAAAGCGAAAAGTGGGATGTGGTGGTAATTGGCAGCGGTGTTGCCGGACTCTATTCAGCTGTTAATCTTAATCCCGGCTATAAAGTATGTGTCCTGAGCAAGGAGACAATGGATGAAAACAACTCCTATCTGGCTCAGGGAGGGATTGCCGCGGCTATCGGCGAGGATGATATGCCGGAGTACCATTTTATGGATACAATCAAAGCCGGTGCAGGCCACTGCAATGAGGAAGCAGTAACCGTACTTGTTGAAGAAGCTCCAAAGGATATCAAGCTGCTTGAGAAGCTGGGGACGAACTTTGACAGAGAACCGGACGGTACCCTTACCAGAACAAGGGAAGGAGGGCACGGGCGTTTCAGAATTGTACATGCTCTTGGGGATGCTACAGGCAAGGAGGTTGTCGATTCGCTTCTCAGGGTTTGCAGGGATAGGGAAAATATCACGATTAAAGAGAATTGCTTTGCCATAGATCTCCTCGTTTCAGAAGGAAGATGCATAGGTGTATTGGTTGCGACAGGAATTGATACCGAGGCAACAAAGAAGGTGCTGTACTGCCGCAGTGTTATATGCGCCAGCGGAGGTGTAGGACAGGTATACAGAAACACTACCAATTCAGAGGTGGTTACGGGGGACGGAATTTCCATGGCATACAGGGCGGGAGCGGTGCTTTCCGATATGGAATTTGTTCAGTTCCACCCTACAGCCTTTTATACACCTGAATATACAGGGAACCGTTTCCTGATTTCTGAAGCGGTCAGAGGCGAAGGCGGCATATTATTGAACAAGAATCATGAGAGATTTATGTATAAATATAATGAAATGGGAGAGATTGCTCCCAGGGATATTGTATCAAGGGCTATATTTTCCGAAATGAAAAAAACAGGCAGCGAATATGTATATCTTGATATAACCCATAAGGATTCCGACTATTTGAAAAAGAGATTTCCCACAATTTATAAGAGCTGTCTGGAGCACGGAGTGGATATTACAAAGGACTATATACCGGTTTCTCCCGTACAGCACTATTTTATGGGAGGCATACAAACCGATCTGTTGGGAAGGACAAATATAAAGTGCCTTCATGCCTGCGGTGAAGCAGCAAATACAGGAGTACACGGGGCTAATAGGCTGGCAAGCAACTCCCTGCTGGAGGGACTTGTATTTGGAAGAAGAAGTGCAGAGTATATTAATGCCGGCATTAAAGATATTAAGCTTGAAGAAGTGCATGTTTCAAATGTTTACGGAGCTTCAGGAAAAACTCTGAATGTAATGGATATCAGAAACGAAATTAAAACCCTGATGGATGCCCATGCCGGAATTGAAAGGAACGGACCGGACATGGAAAAATCATTGAACCGGATTAATGAAATAATCGGCAGCCTTGAAGATGCAGAAATGGGAAGCGTAAGTGCTATGGAGACACTTAATATTGCATATATTGCATCTCTCATACTGAAAGGAGCCATTGCAAGGAAGAAAAATTGCGGCAGCCATTACAGAACAGACAGTGAGTAGGAGGATGTCCCGTGCTGGATAATATTATCATTGATAGAATAATTAAAAATGCTCTCCGGGAGGATTTGGGCTGGGGGGATGTTACAACTAACTCTACCATACCGGATACGGCTCTTATCAGGGGGAACTTTATTGCAAAGGAAGAGGGGATTATCTGCGGCATAGAAGTATGCAGGCGGGTATTTGAAATGGTAGACGGAACCATTGACTTCCAAGCCCGCATGAAGGATGGGCAGAGAGCCTTCAAAGGAGATATTATAGCAGAAATAAGCGGTAATGCAAGAAGCATATTAAAGGGTGAGAGAACGGCTTTGAATTTTTTCCAAAGGATGTCAGGGATAGCTACAATGACTTCCAAATATGTTTCTGAAATCTCCGGGTTGAAAACCAGGATTGCGGACACGCGAAAAACTGCACCGGGGCTCAGAATTCTGGATAAATATTCCGTAAAGGCCGGAGGGGGTTTCAACCATAGGTTCAATCTTTCTGATATGGTACTAATAAAGGATAATCATATAAAAGCCGCAGGGGGTATAACTCCCGCCGTTGCCGCAGCAAGAGCGAAGGGCTCTCATGGGCTGAAAATAGAAGTGGAAGTGGAATCAATAAGAGAGCTTATAGAAGCCATTGAAGCCGGTGCCGACATTGTTATGCTGGATAACATGACACTGGATATGATGAAGGAGGCTGTAAGCATTGCATCCGGTAAGGTGCTGCTGGAAGCTTCAGGTAATATTACAATCGGGGGAGAAAGAAGCGTAAGAGCAGTCGCAGAAACAGGAGTAGACATAATATCTGCAGGGGCGCTGACAAATTCTGTTAAGGCAATGGACATAAGCTTAAGATTTTTGTAGTAAATCAGCTTTGGAATGGTTTGCCTTTTATTAAGCAAACTAAACTAAAGCTATTTTATTGTATTTCCTATTGGTTCTTTTTCCTGAGGTTTCGTTATGATAAAATAGTATTGTAATTAACTAGTGATTGAGGTGATAGATTGAGTAATGTATACAGTATTACGCCAATAATACTTGCCGCCGGAGAGGGCAAGAGGATGTACTCTAAAGTACCCAAGGTATTACACAAAGTATGCGGGTTACCAATGGTAGAGCATGTAATTAACTGTGCCCGGGAGGTTTCCGGTGCAGAGCCTGTTGTAGTGATAGGACACGGAGCGGAACAGGTTCGCAAGGAAGTCACCGGTGTTAAATTTGTTATGCAGGAAAGGCAGCTTGGTACCGGCCATGCTGTTATGCAGGCAGAAAAATACATTAATGACGGCGATATACTTATATTGTATGGAGATACTCCGCTGCTTCGGCCCGATACCCTTCTAGAGATGCGTGAGATGCACAGGGCTGAGGGCTGCAGTGCAACAATACTGACTTCTGATATGGATGACCCTGCAGGGTATGGAAGGATAATCAGAATCGGAGAGAAGCTTATTGAAGCAATTGTAGAGGATAAGGACGCTGACAGCAGTACTAAGCTAATAAAGGAAATCAACTCGGGGATATACTTTTTTGACGGAAAAGAGTTGCAGGAAGCGCTGGGGTATTTGAAAAATGATAATACCCAGGGAGAATACTATATTACTGATGTTATTGGAATAATGAGAAAAAAGGGACTTAAGATCGGGGCGTTTAAAATAAAAAATGCCGAAGAGATATTGGGGGTAAATAACAGGTATCAACTGAGCGAGGCCAACAAAATTATGCAGCGCAGGATTGTTAAGAAACTTATGCTGGAGGGAGTGACAATAATTGATCCGGACAGTACATATATAGACGCTTCGGTAACAGTTGAGAAGGATGTTACAATATATCCCGGATGCATAATTGAGGGGAATACGGTTATACAGGAGGACTCTGTGATAGGCCCTTATTCAAGGATTAAGGATGCAAAAATAGACAGAGGAGTAAAGATACAGAACTCGGTAGTGTTGGAAAGCTCTATAGGAGAAGGCACTTCTATCGGTCCTTTTGCATATCTGAGACCGGGCAACAAAATTGGAAAGCATGCAAAAGTCGGTGATTTTGTCGAAATGAAGAATTCCACCTTTGGTGACAATTCGAAAGCTTCACACCTAACCTATGTAGGCGACGGCGATGTCGGCAGCAATGTAAACCTTGGGTGCGGAGTCGTATTTGTCAACTATGACGGGAAGAACAAGTACCGGACATATGTAGGGGATAATTCCTTTGTCGGCTGCAATGTCAACCTGGTTGCACCGGTAAGGGTAAATGAAAACACATATGTTGCAGCCGGTACTACTGTGACAAAAGATGTGCCTCAGGACAGCCTGGCCATTGGCAGGGCAAGGCAGGAAAATAAAGAGGGTTGGGTAACTAAAAGAAAAAACAAATAATATTTTTGGGAGGTTTCTGTTGAAATGAATGTACATGGGAAGAGCATTAAAGTCCTAAATTGTAATGCCAATAAAGACTTAGCTAAGGATATAGCCTTTAATCTTGGCATACCCGTGGGAGATGCTCAGGTAAGTACTTTTAGCAATGGGGAGATCGGAGTAAGTATAAATGAGTCCATTAGGGGCGCAGACGTATTTGTGGTTCAGTCCACATGCACTCCCGTAAATGATAATCTCATGGAACTCTTAATAATGATAGATGCATTGAAGAGAGCTTCCGCCGGGAGGATTAATGCAGTAATGCCATTCTACGGCTATGCAAGGCAGGACAGGAAGTCCAAGTCCAGAGAACCCATTACCGCAAAGCTGGTTGCCAACCTTATAGAAGCCGCAGGGGCAGACAGAGTAATTACAATGGATCTTCATGCACCGCAGATTCAGGGCTTTTTTGACATCCCCGTGGATCATCTGTATGCAGCCCCCCTTATTGTAAACTATTTCATCAACAAGAAGCTTGACGATATAGTTGTGGTTTCTCCGGATGTCGGAGGAGTCACAAGGGCGCGATCCCTTGCCACAAAGCTTGATACTCCGCTGGCAATAATTGATAAGAGAAGGCCGAAACCGAATGTGTCGGAAGTTATGAATATCATAGGAGATATTGAGAATAAAAACTGTATAATAATAGACGATATGGTAGATACGGCAGGTACCATGGTGAATGCTGCAAAGGTAATGAAGGAAATGGGCGCCAGGGATATCTATGTTGCCTGTACGCATCCGGTTTTGTCGGGGCCTGCCTTTGAACGCATCAGGGATTCAGTGATAAAGGAGCTTATTGTTACAAATACGATACCTCTTCTTGCCGGCAAACCTGTAGACAAGATAAAGGTATTGTCTGTTGCGCCTTTGTTTGCTGAAGCTATCAAGAGAATCTATGAAGGATTGTCCTTGAGCAAGCTGTTTGACTAAAAATATTTTGCAGCAATCATTGCGGAGGTTATTATGTATCTGATTGCAGGACTGGGAAATCCCGGAGACAAATATAAATATACAAGGCATAATGTGGGCTTTATGGTACTGGATTATTTTGCTTCTGTCCATAATATCAGCATCAGCAGGATAAAGCACAAGGCATTATTGGGAGAAGGCATGATAGGAGAGGAAAAGCTTGTACTGGCAAAGCCCCAGACATTTATGAACCTGAGCGGAGAAAGCATATATGAGCTTGTTAACTGGTACAAGTGTGACATATCCAAGCTCATAGTGGTATATGATGATGTGGATATTGATATCGGAAGAATCAGGATAAGGACTGAAGGAAGCTCAGGCACTCATAACGGAATGAAGTCGATAATATATTTATTACAAACGGACCAGTTCCCCAGGATTAGGGTTGGTATTGGCAAACAGCCTGATTTTATGGATTTGGCTGATTATGTATTGAGCAGGTTTTCAGATGAGGAAATACCCCTGATGGAAGAGGCTGTCAAGAATTCGTCTCTGGCTATCGAGGAAATAATAAAAAATGGAATAAACTCGGCAATGAACTGGTATAATAGGGAAAAATGAAGGCAACGCTTCAACAGAAGCCTTTTTTTTCTGACATTATTGATTCTGGCTCAGGAGGTGATAACTTGAGCATTGGCAACGTGCTTAAGCCTCTTTATGAAATGGAAGAGTTCAACGAACTGCTTTCATCTCTTGAAGCAAATCTGAATACAGTAGAAGTCTATGGTATTTCCGATACTCAGAAGGCTGCGGCAGCCGCATTTGTTTGCAGGCATTTTGGAAAGGCATGTCTTTTCATAACTTACAATGATTTACTTTCCAGAAAGATTTATGAGGACATTTCTTTTTTTGAACCGGATATGGCGGCGCTAATGCCCGGCAGGGAATTAGTATTTCACAGGATTGATGCCAGAAGCAATGAAATCCTGCAGAACCGATTAAGGGCATATGACGATATCATCAGCGGTAAAAATTGCATTGTCTGCACTTCCATAGAGGCACTGCTCACAAGGACAGTGTCTCCTGAGCTTTTTGCATCAATGACCAGGGAACTTTCAGTGGGGCAAACCGTCTCACTGGATGAGATCAAGGAATATTTCATAAAAGCAGGATATGAGCGAATTGAAATGGTAGAGGGCAAAGGACAGTTCTCAATAAGAGGAGGTATAATTGACTTCTTTTCTCCCATACACCAGAACGCAGTAAGAATTGAACTTTTTGATGATGAGATAGATTCCATCCGATACTTTGACGTGCTGACCCAGCGCTCTATAAGCAAGACAAAAAAAGTCAAAATTACGCCTGCCAGAGAATTTATCGTTAAGGAGGAGGAATTCCTTGAGGGGGCGGAAAAGCTTCAGTCAGAGCTTTCTGCAAGGCTTAGGGCATCAGGAAATGAGCGCAGGAGAAAATCCTCCGATATCAGGGTAAGGGAAAAGATATCCGAGGATATTGAAAAAATGAGGCAGGGTATACACTTTGAGGGAATAGAAAAATATTCGCCGTATTTTTCAGATAAGAATTACAGTCTTATAGATTACATGGGGGACTGTGTTATTTTCATAGATGAGCCTAACAGGATAAAACAGCGCTGCGAGGCCATAGGGACGGAATTCATGGAGCATTTTAATCAGCTTCTGGAGAAGGGTGAAGTTTTACCGGGGCAATTTGAAGCATTATTTACTTACGAAGATGTTGTTCCGAAGATCCGGGAGAAAAAGACAGTTTGCCTGGATTCATTGTATAAAAGCAGCAGTGATTTTATTCCTCAAAAAACCATAAGCATTACCAGCCGGTCAATGCATCCCTTCCACGGCAAGCTTTCCATGCTTATGGAAGAGATTGCCGTATGGAGGAAGAATAGATACAGGGTTCTGATACTTTCAGGCTCAAGGGACAGGGGCTTGAGGCTGGCTTCAGACCTTAGAGACAGGGATATTGATGCAGTATACAAGGATGAGCTTGATATTGAGCTTAAGGAAGGGCATGTAATCATTCTTCCCGGAATACTGAACAGCGGATTTGATTTTCCATCGATAAAGTATGCCGTCATAAGCGACAGAGAGCCTTTCGGCTCAAAGAGCAGGAAGAAGATTGAAAAGAAAAAAGGCAAAGCCATAAATGTGTTTACCGATCTCAAAGCGGGGGATTTTGTCGTTCACGAGAATCACGGTATAGGACAGTACATTGGGATAGAGAAACTGAAGATAGATAACACTACCAGAGATTACCTTCATATCAGGTATTCGGGGAATGACAAGCTTTATATACCCACGGACCAGCTGGATATGATTCAGAAATATATAGGAGCGGAGGACAAGGGCCCCAAGCTGAACAAACTGGGCGGAACAGAGTGGGTAAAGGTTAAGGCAAAAGCCAAGAAGGCCATAGAAGCTATGGCAATGGACCTTCTGAAGCTTTATGCAGAAAGGCAGCAGGCGGTAGGCTTCGAGTTTTCAGAGGATACCAGATGGCAGAAAGAATTTGAGGATATGTTCCAATATCAGGAGACTCAGGATCAGCTGAGATGCATTGAAGAAATCAAGAAGAACATGGAAGATTCAAGAGTAATGGATAGGCTGTTGTGCGGGGATGTGGGATACGGTAAGACTGAGGTTGCTCTAAGGGCGATATTTAAATGCGTCATGGACAACAAGCAGGCGGCGATCCTGGTTCCTACGACAATACTGGCGCAGCAGCATTATAATACCTGTATTCAAAGGTTTGCCAACTTCCCTGTGAATATAGACGTTTTATCCAGATTCAAGACTCATGCTGAGCAAAGCAGGATAATCCAAAATATAAAGAACGGCAATGTGGATATAATAATCGGAACCCACAGGCTGCTGCAGAATGACGTGGAGTTCAGGGATTTGGGGCTTTTGATAGTTGATGAAGAGCAGAGGTTTGGCGTTGCCCATAAGGAAAAGATAAAGAGCCTGAAAAAGAATGTGGATGTGCTGACGCTGACTGCGACTCCCATTCCAAGAACGCTGCACATGTCCCTTTCAGGCATAAGGGACATAAGCATAATTGAAGAGCCTCCGGAAGAAAGGTATCCCGTTCAGACCTATGTAATGGAGTATAACGAAGAGGTAATCAAAGACGCAATTGCCAAAGAAATAGCAAGAGGGGGCCAGGTATATTATTTGCACAATCGTGTAAGAAGCATACAGAAAATTGCCGCAAAGCTTAAGGCGATGCTGCCCGATGCAAGGGTGGCGGTAGCCCATGGGCAGATGGAAGAGAAGATGCTTGAGGACACCATGCTGGATTTTTATAATAATGAATACGACGTACTGGTCTGTACAACTATTATAGAAGCAGGCCTGGATATACCCAATGTAAACACCATAATAATAAGTGATGCGGATAAAATGGGATTATCACAGCTTTATCAGCTCAGGGGAAGGGTTGGGCGTTCCAACAGGCTTGCTTATGCATATCTGACATATCAGAAGGATAAAGTGCTGAATGAAGTTGCGGAAAAAAGGCTTCAAGCCATAAGGGAGTTCACCGAATTCGGTTCCGGTTTTAAAATAGCCATGAGGGATTTGGAAATCAGAGGGGCAGGCAGCTTGCTCGGCCGGGAGCAGCATGGGCATTTGGAGGCCATAGGCTATGACCTTTATATAAAGCTGCTTGAGGATACGGTAAAGGAGCTTAAGGGCGAAGAGGTCACCGAGACCGTTGATACATCAATAGAGCTTAAGATTAGCGCATTTATTCCGGAAAGCTATATATCCGATGAGAATCAAAAAATTGAGATTTATAAGAAGATTGCATACATTGGAAGCCAGGAGGACATCTATGACATTGAAGAGGAAATAGAGGACAGGTTCGGAGATTTACCGCAGGTAGTCAGGAATCTGCTGGATATATCCTATATAAAGCATTTAGCAGGTAAGTGTAATGTAGTATCCATAACTCAAAAGAAAAACAGCATATTGGTGAAATTCAGCAGCGACAGGAGCATTAAGCCTGAGACAGCTATAAGGGTAGCAGGGGAATACATCGACAGGCTGCTTTTTACCGCAAGCGGCCAGCCATATTTCACCATAAAAGTTGATGAAGACAGACCGGATGAGTATATCAAATTCCTGAAAGAATTTCTAGGAAAAATTAGTAGTTTTCAGAACGGCTGATATAGGGTATAATTAACCTTGACTAAAAACAAGTAGGGGAGCGATGTAAATTGTTTAATAAAAAATGCAGGCTGCTTCTGGTATCTTTGGCACTTGTATTGCTGACAGTATTTCCGACTGCCTGCAATATGGTCAGAGTAAATCCCGAAGTTGATAATAAAACTGTAGTTGCAAAGGTTTCCGGTAAAGAAATTTTAAAAGAAGAATTTAATAAAATGTTTGATATATTCAAGACACAGTACGAGCAGCAGTTTGGTACTGAAGTGTGGGACCAGGAGGTTGAAGGAAGGAAGTTCGGCGATGTTGCCAGGGAAAAGCTTCTGGAGATGCTGATTGATGAAAAGCTTCAGATGGAAAAAGCTGCGGAGCTTGGGATTACCGTTACCGATGACGAAGTGAACGCAGAAATTGAAAATGCCAGAAAATACTTCGATTCAGAGGAAAAGTTAAATGAATTTCTGAAGGGGCAGGGTATTGATCTTGAATACTTCAAGGAATCGGTGAAAAAGGAGCTTACCATAAATAAGCTTGTTGAAAAGCTTACTGAGGATATAACAGTTACTGATGAAGAGCTAAAAAATTATTATGATACCCATCAGGATGAATTTATGAACGTCAAGGCAAGCCATATACTGCTGGATACCAAGGAAGAAGCAGAGAAAATGCTTACAAGGGTAAAAGCCGGAGAGAATTTTGCCGAGTTGGCAAAGCAGTATTCAAAGGATCCCAGTGCAAAGGAAAACAGCGGAGATCTTGACTACTTCAGGCACGGAGATATGGTGGAGCCTTTTGAGAAAGCGGCTTTTGCACTAAAGCCCGGAGAGATCAGTGAAATCGTTCAAACTGACTTTGGTTTTCACATTATAAAAGTTGAGGACAGTAAGCGGGACAAATTTGAGGATGTAAAAGAAATGCTTAAGGGGAAACTGCTTTATGAGAAGAAGGGCTCGGAATATGAGAAGCTTCTCGAAGAAATGAGAAAGAACGCAAATATCGAAAAGTTTGTCAAAAACTTAAAATAATATAAAAAATACGACTGCGGTCGTATTTTTTATTATCATAACCTCCATACAAAGACTCGGATAATCGGTGACTGTCAGCAGGTTGGAAAGGTCGGTAATGCTATCAGGGAAGGCTTTTATGCAGGTCGAACGAGTGCCAGCCACTATTGAAAAAAAGCTTCAGGAAATAATACATCAAATCAATAATTATTAAGCAAGTATTTTTAATGTAAAATACAAGAGGGTAGGTTATGTATTCCAAAGCAGATGAGTATAACTGTCTAAACATCGTGTCTGGCACCATGCTCTTTCATTTCAATCAGAAGATCCCAAAACCCGGCAAATAAATTGCTTTCCTGAATAAAAAGAACAACAGCAGGGGTTTTGGTTTTAGCTACTATAACGCCTATACCTTCTTTCGCATAAAGAGTGTATCCCAGACTGCATTCGTTTTTTTCAATGCAGACATTGTAGTTGTCATAGTGCTTAGTCAGGACTGCCACATGATCTAAATGACGACGGTAATCATCAGGGGTGTAGAAACCTTCAATGGATTCAAAGGGATTTGGCAGGTTGATTCTAGCTTTGCCTGCCAGCAGAGCTTCTTTTTCCGGAATACTGAAAATTTCCGTAAAGCTGTGTCTTTTCAATGTTTTTCGGAAATTTTCCAATCTTTTATTGTAAAAACTTCTGTTTTTATTATAGCTTGTCTTACAATATCGTAAAAGAATGGATTCCATTAAGGATTCGGACATGGAGAGCATGGAAAGATGCGGGGTTTTGAATATGGTAGGAGCGTACTCCCTTTCAAAAGATTCAAGAAGGGACAGATAATTCTGATGCTTATCCGGAGTGAAAATGCTCATAAGGGGTCTGCATAGGTTGAGATAATGATGGAATTCATTCTCAAGGGCTTCTACCATTCTAAGGTCCTGGTGAAAAACCGCGGTGGATTCATCAGCCGTCATCGTTCCGATAGAGTCGGAAGAAACTGCACACAAGCCGGGGGCAATGTACAGTGATCTTTTATATATGCCGTCTCGTTTCCTGGGATAATAATAAGGTTCGATGGCTCCGGACAAATAGAGGGGAATCCAGAGCTGTATTGAGGACAGTATTTCATCGAGGCCACGGGTCAAATCATGAATGATTTTTATCCGATTTCCTCTGGCGATGATTTGACCCATCAAATGAGACCACTTTTGATAGAATACCGGATCGCCAGTCATCCAGCTCATATCTTCATCACTGAAAAAAAACAGGGTTCTCGGAGAATTCTGGTTGAGAATTGTGCTCAGAAAGTGAACCGCAGCCAGCCGCCTTTCCTGTATACCCTGGTAAAGACCGCAGGCGGTTTTGAAAAATGGCTTCACATTTTCATTCAAATTTTTATTGAAGCCGCCTCTTGGTTCTGCATCAGTAAGCCTATGCAGAACAGGCAGGTTCAGGTGCCCGTTTTTAAAGTCATTATTCACAAGCCAATGATGCAGGAAATCCGTTAAAGCACTCTCGCTTTCAGGAAACATGGTGTATGGCAGCAATACCTCCCTAAAAACATCCATTTGTTTTTCTGAGTGTATCCTTTTGGAAAAAAAACGGGCAAAGACTATCATATAAGAGGCATTTTTTACAGGTTTCCTTTTTCCGTTACGCAGCCGGCTGATATAGGAAGGATCCATTGATGAGGCCCTTGCCAGGCTGATGTTTGTTGTTTTTGTTATATCCATCAAAAAGTTTAATTTGTCATGAAATTCCAAGAAAATCACCTCTGTATAAATATACCACAGAGATTATCTAACAACAAGGTTTAATGGCAGTTAACATGCGATTCATGCAGAATTATGTCATGATTTGTGACTCATTTTGTCATTGACAAAATATAGGCTGCAGACTGTTATAAGGTTTGTCTTGTTATAATTAAACTAACACAGATGATTGATAGTGAACCGGTTTTACATAGTATATAAAATACTGTATGAGGTGATTAAAATGAAATGCATAAATTTGTTTATCAGGTATAAGCATTGGGGGAAAATAGTTTTTACCCTGGCCATGAGTATGATAATAATTTTGGGCGGTCTGCTAGAAGTATATGCAATAACTTTTTCGGGTTCGCTGCCGATAGGAAGTTATGTGCAGTTTGGCATGTATAAAGACAAACCTATTGTATGGATGGTTGTACATAATGATGAAAACGGGAGTATCTTGTTTGCAAAGGATATTATTACGGTAAAAGCTTTTGATGCCAGCGGAGACAGGGCAGAAGGCCGAGACAGCAAGTACAATACCAGAGTGGCGGAAGGCAGCAACTATTGGACGAAGGCAAACTTATGTGAATGGTTGAACAGCGAGGAACAGACAGTGAATTATTCACATCAAAACCCTGATGCTGCCAATACTATGGGGGTATCGTATTCAACCTTTGTAAACGGTAAGAGCAGTATATTGGCAGAGGATGTGAGCTATGCGGATGAGCCGGGTTTTCTTACAAACTTTCATGATATGGAAATGGCGGCAATACAGACAATATCGCTTCGTACATATCTGAGTGAGTTTGATTTGCCGGTGAAGGATGGTGGGAATCAGCCATGGAATCTCAATGGAGACAATTGTAATGCCTATTATAAATTGTCAAGCCACAAAATATTTTTGTTGTCTGTTGATGAAGTAAAAGCCTGGATCGAAGAAAACGAATTGAATCGAACAGCACCCTGGTATACTGCCCCCAATGGCTGGCAAATCAATACCTATTGGCTGCGGACACCCGATTATGACTACGCAGCGTCTGTCATGACAATTCCATCAAACAAATTAAGTGATCCACACGGGTTCAATGCATACCAGGCTAATGGCGTCAGACCTGCACTGTGCTTGAAACCGGGTTATTCGATGTCAGGGCCGGGAACGGAATATCAGCCTTATGTTATTCGGTATGAAGTTCCGGAAGAAGATGCTGAAGGTGATATTTCCGATAAACCAAGTTTCTGGGCTGAGGAAGAAGTAACCAGAGCAATTCGGAACAACCTGGTGGATGAGAGCTTGCTCAGTCAGTATCAAAATGATATAACCAGGCAGGAGTTTTGCACACTGGCTGTTAAGCTGTATGAAGAGCTTAGTGGCCGGAAAGCAACCTATGATATGGTAACTCCTTTTTCGGATACAAATGATATCAGCGTCTTAAAATCATACAATTTGAAAATTATTCAGGGTGTAGGAAATGGCCGTTTTGCTCCAAATGAAAACATATCAAGGGAACAGATTGCGGTGATGTTTTATAGGATTCTGGAAGCAATCCTGCCTTCGAGGCCGGATATTCAGTTAAAAACATCACATGAAATCAGGTTCTATGATAATAACGAGATTTCTGACTGGGCGGTTAAGGGGGTTACAGTGATGAATGGCGAAAAGGTTATCCTGGGTACGGGAACCGGTTTTAATCCCAAAGGAACCGCAACAAGAGAGCAAGCTTTTATACTGGCCAACAGGATGTTTGAAAAATATCACAGATAATATGAATAAAATCATACTATGAAAGGGTGGTTAACCATGAAAGTAAAAATAAAACTTTTGTTATTGGCTTTAGTTTACATGACAACAACTTTAATTCCTTTAACTGTTCATGCTCAGGTTCACCAGTCGCCTCAGATTCAGTGGCAAAAGGCTTTCGGCGGCAGTGATAACACCGAAATATCTGAAGTGATACAGACTTCAGACGGTGGTTATCTGGCTATAGGCACAACCAATTCTCCGGATGGAGATATAACAACAAAGCAGCGGGTGAATGAGCCCGGCTCCGGCTTTCGTGAAGATGATGATTTGCTGGTTGTAAAATTTGATTCCAACGGACAGCCCGTATGGCATCAAACCCTTGGTGGTTCCGCAGGTGATATGGGGTTTGCTGTACGGCAGCACAGTGATGGAACCTTTATACTGGCAGGGATGACATTTTCGAAAAACGGAGATGTTGTCAGTAATCAAAACAATCCGTCCTCAGACTTTGTGGTCTGGATGGTAAAACTGTCTGCCAAGGGTGATATTCTATGGGAAAAAGTATTGCAGGATGTGGACACGGAAGCAAGTAAAGTGATAAGTCTTCACATTATCGACGATGGGTACCTGATGGGGATTCAAGGCGGAAAAAATAATTTTTATAATGCATATGCGGTTAGGCTGGATTTTCAGGGAAGTATAAGGTGGCAAAAAACCCTGCCCGGATATTACTTATATGATATAGCGCAGCTGAATAACGGGGATTTTATCTCTGCCGGTGATTTTATTGTCCGGTTCACACAGGATGGGGACATTCTCTGGCAGGAGCCCTCTGTAAAGGAAGAACAAAGCATTGAAGGAACCGCAGATGGCGGATTTGTTTGGGCGGTGTCGGTGAACCAATATCACCGGGAACTGATTGACCTATATAAGAGCGTCACGAAACGGAGTTTCCCCATGGCTCTGTATTCTGACACATATAACACCAGTCCGATTATTATGGTTGTTAAATTTGATAGCGGTAAGAATCCCCAGTGGGCAAACTATCTTGGCGGGAGCCGGAATGAGCATGTGATAAGCATTAAACAGACAAGTGACGGCTATTATGCTATACTTGCACGCAGTGAATCCAGAGACGGAGATATCAGCGATTCAAAAGGGAACTCGGATTTCTGGTTGACCGGTCTGTCCTCCGAGGGTATATTGATATGGGAAAAAAGCTTGGGCGGAAGCAATGCGGATGAACCAAAAAGCTTGGTAGCAGAGAAGGATGGATATATAGTAGCCGGGTATACCAATTCTAATGATAAGGACGTAAAAGGACTTCACAATCCTACAAAATCCTATTCATATGACGCATGGATCGCAAAACTGGGATGGAACGAAAAATTGGATACCTATGCAGGTAATTATCCCAGCTCCTGGGCACAGACAGATGTGGAAGAAGCCAAAACTTTGGGCCTTACCTCTAATAACTTGCTGGGTAGCTACACCGAAAATATAACACGGGAGGATTTTAGTGAACTGGTGGTTCGACTTTATGAAATCCTGACGAAACATGAAGCGCCACTCCCCGAGGCAAATCCCTTCAACGATACTGTTAATCTCTATGTTTTGAAAGCCTGCGAGCTTGGAATTGTTACGGGAGCAGGAAATAATATGTTTATGCCGAAGGACTCTTTAACCCGTGAACAGGCTTCATTGATGTTTTTCAGACTTATGAATAAAATAAAACCGGGATTAGATACACATGTTTCTTCCCCCAAAATGTTTGAGGATCACACTAATATCTCAAACTGGGCGGTGGATGCAGTTTACTATATCAATTACCGTGGAATCATTCAGGGGTCCAATAATCAAATGACACCTAAAGGTGCTTTGACCAGGGAGCAGGCAATTATTCTTGCCAAAAGAATGTATGAGAATATTGATAAATATCAACTGGACGAATTCAGGCTGGTCCAGCAATCACCCATTATTGTTTCTGCCGGACAGACAATAAACATTAATGTTATCGTCCGCGGCAGTGATTTTTCAAATTCAGAAAAGATTACGACATGGAAGGTGGATGATAACAGTATAGCAAGCATATCCGGCGATATTGTGGGAGGGTATACTAACTGGATACTTGGTGAAGTTGCGGAAAAGACCGTCATTATATCGGGTTACAGTGCATCAGTTACAGGCAATAAGGAAGGAACCACGAGATTGACCGTATTTATCGGTGAAAGAAGTCAGGTTCAATCAAGAACCTATGAAATTATCGTTAAGAGGTGACGATGGAAGAATAGGTGAAGAATAGGTGCCAGGCACGACAGATAGACAGATATTGACAGAGATTAATCCTTTTGGTATTATATGGGTATAATTACCAGGAGGATTTTTTCTTATGGGGAGACCGTGGAGAGAAGAGTATAAAGGTGGGATATATCATGTTATTGCCAGAGGTAACAATAAGGAGTATATTTTCAAAGAAAGTATAGACAAAGGTTATTTTATAAAGCAAATAAAGGAAACCATTGATGGAATGGGATATAAAGTGTTTGGATTTGTGCTCATGGATAATCACTACCATATAATCGTACAAACACTTGATAAAAAGCTGCAGGAGATAATGCATCAGATAAACAACAAATATAGCAAATACTTTAATTATAAATATAAGAGGATAGGGCATGTTTTCCAGGGTAGGTATAAAGCAATATTGGTACAAGATGAAAGATATCTGATAGAACTTTTAAGGTATGTACACCAGAACCCGATAGAAGCACATATATGTAATAGGGCAGATAAGTACAAATGGAGCAGTGATATATTCTACCGGAAGAACATCAAAGGCTTTATCTGCATTGATGTAGTATTGGATATGCTTGATAAGGATAGAGAAGTAGCGATAAAAAAGTATAGAGAATTGATGATAGAAAAGGTAGATAAGGATTATGAAAGTGTAAAGGTAATAGGAGACGAAGCATATAAGATAATGTGCATGAGTAGGAGTAATAATGAAGCAAGGAAGCGGCTTGATGAGATATTGATTGATACAGGAATAGGCATGGAAGATTATTACCTTGTAAAGGCAGGTTCAAGGAAAAGGTCATTAACGGCTTATAAATTGGAGTATGCAAGAACAGCATTGAGTCTGAAGTACACAAATAAAGAGATAGGTGAAAACATAAGCACAACGGGAAGTGCGATTAAAGAACTGATAGACAAGTATGGAAGATAACTGTCTAT
>Ga0208694_1000350_pt1 | contig 70053 bp, 67 predicted proteins | sample AD_UKC078_MetaG_FD_184442 | JGI IMG/M metagenome (GOLD analysis project Ga0208694, IMG submission 184442) | Active sludge microbial communities of municipal wastewater-treating anaerobic digesters from USA - AD_UKC078_MetaG (SPAdes) (version 2) | ecosystem: Engineered > Bioreactor > Anaerobic >...
CTTTCATTTCCCTGATAATCGACAGCCGTCACTTTGTATTGCGTCGAACCATCCTGATTCCCGAGCCAATCGACATAGGTAAACGCTCCATCCTGATCATAGTCAAATGTCGCGGGAATTGAAGCTATGCGACGTTGTTGAATTGCTGAAGGCTCCGATCCGTCTTGCGCATATATATTATAGTAACGCACATTATCGCCATTTGCAGGCGCATTCCATGAAATCACATATTGTCCATCGGCAGTAGCAGGTGATTGTCCATGCGCATAAGCTACGTTTGAAGGGTTCCCTGGCCGCGCGGTTTCGAAATTACTTTTCTCTCCCGGATCTGACGGATATGCTGTTTCCTGGGTCTGCTCAGCAATATTTCCATTTGAGTCAAGTGTCACTTTCCAGACGTTGGAAAGCGTCCTGCTTTCAAGTCCGGAATGTTCAAGTGATGTGATGGCATAATATCTTGTCGAACCGTTCGGCTGCGCAATATCAAACGTCCAGGATGTTTCCGTCCACGTTCCGCATTCGTTTTGCGGAGTGCAATTGTTATAACTTGTCGATCCGATAGGAGTCCATGTCGAATTATTCTCGGAACTCCAAACCCTGAATTGGTTGATTTCTCTCGGCGCTGCGGGGCGATCCGTGGGTTCATTCGGCCAACCACGCTTGGTATATGTTCGTGGGTTTGTATGATTTGGCGTTTCAGCTGTTCCCTGATTAAAATCCCAAGCCAATCTCACATTAGATCCATCCTTCACCGCGCTTTTTATTTCCGGAGGATATGGATAGTAGGCAACAACCCAAAACATATCTGGACTGTTATCGTATGAACCATATTTTGCAGTAGTAAACGTGGAATGAAATGCTACCTTCGTCCCATCCGGACTTTGAGATGGCCGTGGAATGGCAGAATACTCCTCAGAAGCTCCTGCATAGCACCCATCGTTATTAAACAATGTATGGGTGTGGACCAATTCCATAAAAGACGAGTCATCATTATATTTTTTAATATATAGCCTATCGCCTGTATATCTCTCATTTCTTGGATAGCCTATCGAAAGACAACCCGTATCACCGCCAGAACCGCGACTTGATACCACATAATCCGTCCAACCGCTCCATGAATTATGCTGTACAGAGCTTCCTCCCTGCTTCGTAGTCAGTCTCGTTTTTGCATTTATATCCTCAATGGAAACACCATAAGGAGTCGGATCGTTCGAATCAGAATATGCAACATACTTTCCCCATCTATCAAATGCCGGATGGCTCCAGTAGTGACCATCGGGCCATGGATTATTCCCCGTGCTTCCAACCATTATCGGAACATTCTCGCCAAAATCAGAAAATGTCCATGGTCCTGTATGATCAACTGTGTGGCCTGCACCCCCATCGGGCTCACTTCCCAAAAGCTTGGTTAAAAATCCAGTCCCGCCTGCATATGAATCAACCCAATAATACCAATAATTGCCAGTTCCATTTAGATTGATAAGCGGAACGTTTCCTGAATGCGCTGTAGACCATGTTTCCGGTGAAGTTCCCCAATAAGTTCCGTCATGTGGGCGTCCGGTTGTATATCCTTCATCAACATCTATTGATGGATTTGGGTAAAGCGTGATTGGCCATATTTTGTATGCAAATCTGTCCTCCAAATAACCTTGTTTTACCATCGCTTTCCTGCCGTCTGAAGATATTGAGTTGGAAAAAAGATGCATCGCAATATTCGTATTGAGATCCAAAAGTTCAGATCTTGAAACTCCGAAATCAGAAACTGTCCCTTTGTATAATATGTCCGCGACAGCTGAAGAATTTCCACAATGTGTTTCACCAAACCAATGGAAAGCATCTGGATCTACAGGCGACCATGGAAAAACTGCGGCACTGCCGCATACTACAGGCGATCCCGGAATGGGCCGCAGCATCGATCCGTCTGTATTTACAATAAACCAGGCATGCAAACCTTCTTCGCTTGTATACGCTAAGGTTGACAACCCTTGCGTTGATAGCATTTGTTGCATATATCCAAGACGTTTTCCGTCTGCCGACCATGGCTGCAGCGCAATGTCGGTATGATACACATGTCTTGTTCCGGTGCGCGTATTTGAAATTTTCCATACTTCCCCGCCCGTGTTCATATCCTTATACATAAGCGTCTGCGGCTGCCAATAATACAAAGGTGTCGATGCTTCCCCCGAATAGAATGTGTTTTCCATTTGCCTGCTCTTTCGAACATTGATGATTTCGTCCAAATCCTCAACTGTTCCATTTGGAGCAGTCTGTCCTCGCGCGATTTTGCGGAATCCAAAGTCCCGCGCACCGAGCAAATATGCCGAGAGTACGCATATGCCCGACACGAGAAACATGAATTTTACATATTTTTTCATTTCGATGAAAATTGATTGGTTTGTTTTATTATAGCACACCCAGAGGCTAAGCCTCCACGTGGAGGCTTAGCCTCTGATCCATACAAAAGGCGCCCTGATCCGATCAGGGCGCTTTGCATTTTCGCATCCAAAGAAGTTTTTTCATATTCCTCCTCTCCTTGCCAAGGAGAGGATGTCCCGAAGAAAGTCGGGATAGGTGAGGTTTTGGAGAAGAAGGAAAAATTGGAGCCAGTAACTAGAAGCTAGCAGCTATTTTTGAATTTCCCTAAAAAGCTAAGAAGCTGTTTCCGCATTCCCTGGAAGCCAGAAACTGATGAAGCTATTTCTACACTTCAATTACAACCGGCAATACCATCGGACGTCTTTCTGTTTTGGTAAACAGGAATGATCCCACCGATTCACGTATGTTATTCTTCACGTAGTCCCAGTTGATCATCGTGTCGCCTGCGGTTTTTTCTCGCACAACTTTCTCAACAACTCTTTTTGTCGCATTGACAAGATCAAAATTTTCTTTCACGAAGATGAATCCTCTTGAAGTTATCTGCGGCGTTCCGATTATCTTTTTGGTTTTCGAATCTATGATTACAACAATGGTAAACATTCCGTCTTTGGCAAGCAGCTGCCTGTCGCGAAGCACGACTTCTCCGACATCGCCGACTCCCAACCCGTCAACCATGATATAGTTTGTCGGAACTCTTTCCGTGCTGACTCTTCCGCGTCCTTGTCCGTCAAACTCAAACGCCGCTCCGTTTTCACCGATCAATATATTTTCATCTTTTATGCCTACTTCATTTGCAAGCTCGCCGTGAATCTTGAGCATGAAATACGTTCCGTGCACGGGAATGAGATATTTCGGCTTGATAAGATTCATCATCATCTTAAGATCTTCCTGGCGCGCATGTCCTCCGGCATGAACATCCATCATTTTGTAATGAATTACTTTTGCGCCACGATGATAGAGCGTGTCTTTCACTCCCTGCACCGTCCTTTCGTTTCCCGGAATGACCGAAGACGAAAAGACCGCAACATCACCCTTTTTAATTTTCACAAAGCGATGTTCGTTGTTAACAATGCGCATAAGCGCGGCGTTTGATTCGCCCTGTGCCCCCGTACAGATTATCACAACTTTGTTGTCCGGATAGTCATTCACTTTGTTTATCGGAATAAGAGTTCCTTTTCTCACGCGCAAATATCCGAGCTTCTGAGCTATCTCAACGTTGGTTTTCATAGAGTAACCTTCAACCGCCACTTTTCTGCCGACACGTTCCGCGTTTTCAATGACGGTCTGAATACGACTCACAAGCGCGGCAAATGTCGCAACAATCACTCTTCCCGGAGCATGTTCAATTATTCCGCCCAGCGTCTTTCCGATCGTTCCTTCGGAAATGGAATATCCTTCCGTTTGCGAATCCGTGCTGTCCGACATGAGAGCCAAAACTCCCTCGCTTCCAATCCTCGCGATCGTCGCGATATCAGAAGGCTGATCGATGACGGGAGAATGATCGAATTTGAAATCGCCCGTGTGCACAATGTTTCCGACCGGAGTTTTGATGGCAAGTCCGAAAGAGCCCGGAATCGTGTGGCTGACATGGAAAAACTCGACCTCAAAAACACCTAGTCTTATCCTGTCTCCTTTTTTCACCGAGTGGATGTTTAGCGGAGCCTTGTCTTCAAAATCCTCTTGCCTTTTTACGATTATTCCGCGAGTCATCTCGCTGCAATAGAGAGGCGGATTTCCGATGCTGCCCATGATGTGCGGCACGGCTCCAATGTGATCATAGTGCCCGTGCGTGATAACAACACCGCGGATTTTGCTCTCTTTTCCTTTGAGATATGAAATGTCAGGAATGATATAGTCGACTCCCGGCATATCTTCATCCGGAAACTGAAGGCCCATATCAACGATAAGAATATCGTTTCCATACTCAAAAATGGTCATATTGCGGCCGATTTCCTGAAGGCCTCCCAAAGGAATTATTTTTAATTTATTTTTGAAACTCTCCTTCATCGCGCTTTTAGACATATTCTGAACCAGAGGTTTTCTGAATTGTCCAAGAAACACATTTGACTTGGCGATTGCTACGCCAACTTGCTTTTTTGCCATATTTTTTAATCCTTGCTAAATAAGTGTGTCTTTTATTTGTAAAAACAGACTTAATTACGGGTTTTAATTTATTGTGTATTATACCCTGCTCAATTAAAGTTTCGCAGAGTCAACTGCTAACAAAAGTAAGTCAATTATATTTCTTATTACAATTTACAAAGATTAAGACTTACTTATATTAAAAGCTTTTTAAATTATAAATTGACTGTGTGCCTTGGGAGAGATTTGAACTCTCAATCCCTTGCGAGAACTAGCTCCTGAAGCTAGCGCGTATACCAATTCCGCCACCAAGGCTTTTATGTTTATAATCTGACAAGTATCGAAACGCGTATATCTATCTGCCAATACCTAGGTGCAATGACGATGAGCAGACTATTTTTAGTACTTTTGGTTTGTTGCGATTTTTAATTTTTTTCGCTTAATTTCAGCACGTCGAGACGTGCATGTCCATCTTCCAATACTTGGAAGAAATAGTGGCAAATAGTTAATCTCGCCGTACAACCTTGAAAATCGGCAGAAACCGTCCTAAATTAAGAAAAAAGCGCCAAAAAAGAAAAAGGCTTATTTAAAGCAAATTTATAGAAGTAATTGACCCTATATTATAATTATACACCCATTTGAAAATTTAGTCAAATACCTATGCTAAACAAAAAAGGGATGACTCCCTTTGAGAAGCCTCCCCTTTCAACATACTTTGTGCTTGATTTTTACCAATAACCGGCGCTGAAGTTCGCTACAACCTGCTCATAACTACCATTGCCATCTGCATCGACGTCAATATGGCTGGTTCCGTCATCAAAGAACATAAGTCGTGCCTTCGTGTTGTTTGCGCCTTTGAAAACTATTTCACCGGAGGTAAACATGCTGTTGTAATCTGCGTTGGTAATTATATCTACATATCCGTAAAGCGAATTGTAGATACGGCCACTCATAGAATACGTGAATAAGCCGGTGTTGAGATTATAGATCATCTTCACAGCAAAGTTGTCCATCCAAAGACTTGCATTTCTTCCGATACTATAAACACTATAGTAGTTGAGCGTGTATTCTATTGAATATGCCGTAGTTGTTGTTGTCACTCTAGATCTACCGCTCCAGCTGTATTCTTCGTTCCCGAAAAAGATTTTTAAATCATATGTCTCATCCAGATCGGTGTTGTTTCCGTTCTTTGTTCCCTCAAAGAAAATGTCTCCGTCCATGACGATTCCGGAAATGCAGTAGTTATCGTAAATATACTTTCCGATGAAATCGCCTGAACCCGAAATATCTCCAGTATACGTTACGCTTCCACCGCAATCACCATAGATAACAACATTGATCGGCGTCACAGCAGAGTATCCGGCCAATGATTTCTCTTCAAAATCATCCTGAGGTTCAAACAGATTGTCGAGCATGAAGATGTTAGCATCTATCATTAAATCCCTAAGTGATAGTTTTTGCCCTTCGCCCAAATCTCCTGCCTCCTGCAATGACATCACTCCCAGGCCGGAAGCTGAACTTATCTGATTGAAAGCCGTCTCAACAACTTCCACGGCATTGCCTGAATTGATCATAACCGCAGTTCCCTTGCCTTTATAGGGACCATCGATTATCATATCGCCATCGCTATCATTGTCCGCCGCTGAATGAGAACCGCCCCCTCCGCCGCCACCGCAGCCGAAAAATAAAACCATCATCAATGCTGCCACTGCCACCGTCATCTTCCTGAAAAATTTGCCCATAAAAACCTCCTTGCATTTTTTATATTTCTGTTAAAAAACTAAATTAAATGATATAACAAAGATTGAAAAAGTCAAGATTGCTTCTTGATTCCAAAGTATTTTATAAATTTGCAAATTCGATATTTCACTTTCTTCCGTAACTGTCCTCGAATCTCACGATGTCGTCTTCTTCCAGATAGTCTCCCGTCTGCACTTCGATTATTTCAAGATTTGTTTTACCGGGGTTTGAGATTCTGTGTTTGGTTTCCCGCGGAATGAAAGTACTTTCGCTTTCATGCAATGTAAAACTCTTCTCTCCGTTCACAATGTTCGCAGTTCCCCTCACGACAACCCAGTGTTCCGCACGCCTTTTGTGCATCTGAAGACTCAACGACTCCCCGGGATATACGGTAAATTTTTTCACTTTATGGTTTTTCCCTTCAATGAGCACTTCGTATTTCCCCCAAGGCCTGTACACCACTATGTCGTCGCTGAGTTCGGGATATTTTTTTTCCTTGAGATATTCGACGACCTTTTTGACGCCGCTGTCGCTCTCCCCCATTTTCTGCACCAGGATGCTGTCGTTGTTTTCGATGACGATCACATCTTTGAGTCCGGAAGTGACGATCAGTCCGTCGCTGGCGCTATGCACAAAAACATTTTCGCAGTCGACCGAAACGTGCTTCGGATTTTTGTCTTTGGTTTTCTTCAAAATTTCCGCCAGAGCGTCGAAACTCCCGATATCGCTCCAGCCGAAATCCCCTTCGAACATGATTATATTGTCCGATTTTTCCGAAATGGCATAGTCGATGGAGATTGCCGGCAAATTTTTGAAACCATCCAAGAAAGCTTCAAAGCTTTTTCCAAAAGAAGCATGGAATTCAGACGCGTGTTTCTCAAGCTCACTGCAAAGGGTTTTTATGCTGAAAAGATACATTCCGGCATTCCACAAATATTGTCCGGACTGAAAAAATTCCTCAGCAGTTTTCAAGTCCGGTTTTTCCTTGAACGCAGAGACTTTGCAATAATCGCTGCTCTTGTCGCCCTTCTTTATATATCCGAGACCCGTGTGAGCCATTGTCGGAGTGATACCGATCGTTCCAATGTTGTCACCAACTGTTGTAAGCGCTTTCTTGGCAAGCTCGACATACGTTTTTTTGTCGCCGATATAGTGATCAGAAGGGCTCATGATGATCGGAGCCGTCTCATCGATACCGATCTTGTCACAAAGGTATTTTGCGGCAAGGACTATCGCTGGCATGGTATTCAGGCTTGCCGGCTCCTTGAGAACCTGGCTCGGAGAAAAATCGGGATATATTTCTTTGATCTGATTGAGAACGTTGAAATAATTTTCTTCGTTCGTGACGAAATAGACATTTTCGGACGGCACCACATCCTTCATGCGAAGGAATGTTTCCTGAAGGAGCGAATTGTCGCTGTATAGTTTCAGAAATTGCTTTGGAAAATTTTTTCTGGAAAGCGGCCAAAGGCGCGTTCCCGATCCGCCGCACAAAATGATTGAATACATATGAATTTAAGTTTTATGAATTAACCTTTTAAATTTCTATAGCGCCAATCCGGACAACTGAGAAACCAACATCCAAATAATCAGCTAGAGAAGCTTATTTAAGTATACAAAATAAACACGGATATCGGAAGCTTGTTTACGCAATATTTTGAAAAATAGTCAAGCATGCTTTCTGCATATTTTTATGCTATTATTCATGTATAATATTATTTTTTATTGAAAACAACCTTATGAAAAAAGAACTCGTAACATTGAATGAAAGCGTTCTGCGCGCCCTTGATTTTTTTTCAGAAAACAAACCTCCGCAGCTTAATCTTGAAGAATATCCCCTTCCTTTTGTGGTTGGAAGCGGTAATGCCTACAACACCGGAACAATCCTTTTTTCCAATCGCGCTGCTGTTTTTGCAAATGAAAGCAATTTCAGAAATCTTCTGAAATCCTTTAAGGAAGTGATCAGCAGCGGTTTTATTAAACATGCGATAATAATATCCGCTTCGGGTGAAAAAGATTCGGTATGGGAAATAGAAGAAGCAAAGAAAGCTGGGCTTTCTACGCTGCTTCTTACTTGCAGCGCGGCCTCATCGGCCGCCAAAATCGCCGATAAAGTTATTTCGTACAGAAAGGTTGCAGAACCTTACACCTACAATGTATCGACATATCTCGGAATGATACTTTCGTCCACAAAAGAGGATCCGCAAAAAATAAAAGATGTGATTTTAAATTTTACGTTTCCCGATAATTTCAATTCCTATGAAAGCTATGCTTTCGTGCTTCCGGACGGATTTCTCAACATTTGTCCGATGTTGGATATCAAAAAAAGCGAATTATTCGGTCCGCACCTTTCACTAAGAGCATTTTCCGAAGGATACGCACGACACGCAAAATTCGTAGTTCCTTCAGAAAAAGAACTCGTGATTTCCGCGGGTTGCAAAAATGAATATTTCGGACTTCCACAGCACAGATGGGAAATTAGTCTTCCTGCCGAAGCAAGTTTTGCTCTGATGCTGAGTCTTACATATTTTATTGTCGGAAAAATTCAGGAAAGTAAAAAACCGTATTTCATGGAAAATATCGAGAATTATTGCAGCGACTACGGACCAAAAGCCTACAGAAAAAACGAAAAATTTGACGTCATCGTTCCTGGAAACTGAAAAATGCGCGCAAAAAAGCTAAGCTTTTGAGAGCTTAGCTTTTTTATTTACTGATCAATGCCGAATATTGATTGTGTTTTCAAAATTATCAGCCTGAAGCCAGAAACTATTTGAAAACACGTTTGGTTTTCAAATACCAATTGCAGACATCCACGAATCTCTGATGTGACGAGTTTACATTTTTTATTTCAATTCCGTGGACTTTCGTGCTTGTAGGATAAAGATAATGACGCGAATAGAGAAACACGGCAGGCACTTCCTGCGCCAAAATTTCCTGGAATTTCCTATATGCTTCGGCGCGTTTAGACTCATCCGCTTCTTGCCTTGCACTCTCCAGGATTTCATCAGCATCCTTGTTGTCAAACAGGGAAAGATTGAGTCCCGGATCGTGCTTTTGACTAGAATGCCAGAACGAGTACAAATCGCCGTTAAAACTGATCGCCTGACCAAACAAAAGACTGTCGTATTCTCTCGTCCTTATATAATTCTGATCGAGATCGGAAGCCGACAAAACTTTTATCTCAGCGCGTGCGCCGATCTTTTCCCATTGCTGCTTGAGAAGTTCGGCAGTGCTTACGAGCTCGGGATAATTGGCAGTTACAAGTTCAAATTGCAGAATTTCATCATCTTTTTTTCTAACATTTTCATTTTGATCCATTTTCCAACCAGCATCTTCTAGCAGCTTTCCGGCTTCATCTAGGTTTGGAGAAAGGGTGCCCGAATCAACGTAGCCATTCATATTGGGAAGAAAGGGAGACGCAAGAGCCGTCCCTTTGCCATACATGACTGTTTCAATAATCTCTTCTCTGTCTATACTCAGATTGAGAGCTTTTCGCACTTCATCGTACGCAAGAGGCACACTTTTTGTTTGATTAAAAAAGACTGAAAAATATCGTGGAATCAAAAGTTCGTTTATCCTTGTGCTCTTTACATTTTTGAGATCCTTTAAGTTTCCCGGTGTAATACTTGCCATTCCCATTACTTCTTTTTTGTTATATGCCTCGATCAGCAGATTATTTTCGGGATAAAAATTGAAAGTTATTTTCGAGATAAAAGGAACAGACCCGTGGTAGTCTTTAAAAGCAGCAAGTTTGTAAGTGAGAATGTTGCCTTCGGCATCCTTCTGGAAATCGGAAAAAAAATAAGGTCCGCAACCAATCGGCTGCAGATTATATTCCGCAAGAGAAAACCGTTCAGGAGCGATATTTTCCCAAATATGTTTTGGAAGTATTCCTACTGTCAGATTATCCAGAAAACCTATGTAGGGATTTTTCAAGGAAAACACTACGGTATAATCGTCGATCAAACGAAAACTGACACCCGTAAAGCTCTGGCGCAAAAGCAAACTTTTGTATGAAGGATCTTGTATCAGATTGAAAGTAAACAAAACATCCTGGGCTGTCACGCTTTGGCCATCGTGCCATTTGGCATCTTTTCTCACATTTATCGTATACTCTTTTTTATCTTCCGAGATAGAATAGCTTTCAGCAAGATCCTGAACAACGTTTCCGTCTCTGTCATATTTGAAGAGTCCACTGTAAACAAGCTGGGAAATATTCGAATCCACTTCGCTCGTCTGGGAAAGAAGCGGATTGACATAAAGAGGCTGACCCACAATACCTTCAATATATTCGCCCCCTTTTTTGGGAATAGCTTCTGTGATTTGCAGATAGTGGTATCCTCCCAAATAGACAGCAGACGCACCGATGGCTAAAAGCAAGAAAGTTATCAAAAGCTTATCCCGAAAATTCAGACATTTGCCGATCAAGCGCCAATTTCTCGCCGGAGGATATTCAATTTTATCGTCTTGATATATACGAATATGATTTTATAAATATAAAGATTTGGAATTTAGGCCAACATCATGCTGATGACCGCAAGTACCATAAAAAGCACACCAAGAGAAACAGACGCATAGAAAAGAAATTTTTCCATTCCGCGCTTTGTGTAATAGCCTCCAAAATCTCCTCCGAAAGCACCTCCAAGGCCGCTCCCCCTGTTCTGAAGCAGAATTGAGATTATTAGTAGAATTGAAACCACTACCTGAATCGCGGCTATCACTTTCATGATTGTTTTTGAGAAATATTATTAAAACAATACAATTTAAAACTTACCAAAACGGAACCTTAAAGTCAAGAAAGAAATATGAATTTTCCCTTATTTTAGCCATTATATGGCTAAAATAATTCTTCAACTTTCTTTTTGAATTTTTCAAAAATCAGAGGGCCGCGCGGACTCGGCAAAAAGACCAAAGCTCCGTCATCAGCGCAAATCAGGCTGCCTTCCTGATGGGTTTTGGGATTTTTAGATATGCGTTTCTTTTCCGCTTTTCTGAGAACAGCTTCAACCCATTCCCAACCAATCAGCGCCTCCCCGATATTCCTAATCGCTTTTGCCAAACGCAAATCCGGCACGAGCTTGAGCGGCGGTATTTCCGATATGCCAAAAGTCGGTTTCATTCGACTTATCCAACCGTTTTTCAATTGGAACTTTCTGAAAATTTCCCAACCAAAAAGCGGAAAAATAAACATATATTCGCTTGCCGAATACAGATCTTTCGTCACAACCTCCAATGATTCATCGGTAATAAAATGATTGAGACACGCCCGGTCAGCAATTTTCAAGCCATACCTTCTTTTTCCAAGCAAATGCAAAAGAAGCGTGACAATAGTTCTGCCCGTCCATATCTTTTCATGTCTGAGAGCAATGAGAAGATCGAGATCGCTCGCCGGTTTTGAATTTTTCATGGCAACCGCGCCTGTAACTGCAACCATCCTTACAAAAGGCACGAATCTGAGCCACTTTGCGACAGAAATGAGTTTTCTAAATTTTCTCAGCGAATTTTTGTTGCCGGCAATGCGCTTTTTGACCAAATACTTTTTTCCTCTCAGAAAATAAAATCCGTTAAAATTATTCACGTACTGATTGAGCGATTTTTCCTCAAGACTGATAACAACATCCCTTAGTTTGAAGTTTGAAGAATGATTGGGCGTGTCATAATAATCGCTCCTTATCATATGTTTCCATATTTCAAAAGCTGTGAGCGGATAATCAAAACAGTCATAATATATGATTGTTGCCAGAATATTTTTGGAAAGTTCGTGATTCATTTTTATGGCTCAGATTTAAAATACTCAAATCTCTCTTTCTTCTTCGGTATTTTTATAAAACAAATCCGAAATAAGCACTCCGGCTGATGTGGCAAGTGGTATTGCCAGAATTGCCCCTAGCGTCCCTCCGAGTTTCGCTCCTATAAGCAACGCTAGAATAACAACAACCGGATTCAGCCCTACGACCTTTTTCATAAGCTGCGGCGCAATGACATGACTTTCAAGTTGCTGAATGACAGTGAGAATTCCTAATATGATAAGTCCCGTAACGGGTGAAATAAAAAAACCGACAATCGAAGCCAGCGCCACGGATATAATTGGTCCAAGATACGGTACTATCTCCAAAAGCCCGGCAAACAGTGCAAGAATGAGAGCATATGGCACTCTGAAAATTGAAAGTGCGATAAAATCAAGAGCAAATATTATAAGCATAAGAAGGAGTTGTCCTCCCAGCCATCTGCCTATTTTCTTTTTTATCCTGTTGGCAACGATTACGACGTGATCCTTGTGAGCTTTGGGGGTAAGCGAGACAAGAAAACTATTCATGCCATCTTCTTTGACGGACATATAAAAAGTCAGCGCAAAAATGACAAGCAGCGATATGAAGAAGGAAAACACGCTGGCGGTTGTTGAAAATACTTGTCCTGAAGATTGGAAGAAATTACTGATGGCATTTTGCAAAAATTCTCCACTTTGAAACTGGATACCATAAGAATTGGCATATCTTTCTATTCCCGTGAATGTATCGGCAAGCGCTCCGCTGTAAACCGGAAGCTTTTCAGCAAAATCTTTGAACTGGCTCACTAAAGGCGGAATGAGAAAAGAAATAAGGAGCACCACGAAAAGAACAATGGCAACATATATAATGAAGACACCGAAAGGTCGTGGTATTTTTCTCTTCGCCATCCAATCGATTGCGGGATCAAGAGTTGCAGTAAGAATTACAGAAAGAAGAAACAGAGCCACGATATCTCTCACTAAATACAAAAACCACAGCCCCAACAGAACAAGTATCACACGTATGGCAACGTTTGTTGCTATGCTTATTTGCTTGTCCATCTAAATAAAATTACGAATTACAATTATCAAACAAACTTTTTAATTAAATTTTACCGTTCTTTCTTTCTCCTTTTCTGAAAGGATAAAACGTGTTTTTTCTACTTGCCAACTTTACAATTCGGGTTGCAAACTCAAGTCTATGTAAAATCAAAGTCCGGATTTTAATATTTCATAAAGTTTTTTGTCATATCTGTGTGGGCCTATGACCGCGCAATTCAGTTTCTCCTTTTTGAAAATATCTTTTGCGACCCTCAAAATATCTTGCGAAGTCACAGCATCTATTTTATTCAAAGAATCTTGGATATTGTGAAGCTTCTCTCCGTTAAATTCCTGTTCTACAAAAAACATGGCAACTTCGTCGGAAGCTTCAAGATTCATCACGGCTCTTCCCTTCATGAAATCTTTGGCTTTTTGCAATTCTTTTTCGCTCACTTTTTCACTTGCGATTTTTTTGTATTCGCCAAGAATCACTTTCAAAACATCCTCAAGTTTCCCATGATCAATTCCCGCGTATGTCGCAAAATATCCACAATCTTGATATGCATCGGCTCCGGCCTTGACGTGATATGCCAATCCTCTCCGCTCGCGCACTTCAGTGAACAAACGGCTACTCATATTTCCTCCAAGAATCACGCCGAGTGTCGCCAAGACGTAACGATCCTTATGATTGTGATGATAAGCGCGATTGCCAATGACCACATGCGTCTGATCCGTCTTTTTGAATTTGATCTTTATTGCAGGCTTGCTCTGCTTTTCAACAATTTTTTCAAACTGCAATCCTTTGCCTTTTTGCAGACTTCCAAAATATTTCTCCGTTTCCGAAATTATTTTTTTCTTGTCGAATTTTCCCGCAACACACACAATGGTTCTGTCCGCCGTGTAATGCTTTTTCATATAATCAACAAAATTCTTTCTTTGAAGACTCGCCACAGTTTTTTTGGATCCCACTATGTCTCTTCCAAGCGTATTCCCATCGTATATGAAATTTTCAAAAACATCCCAGATATTCCTTTGCGGAGTATCTTCATACATATTTATTTCCTGAATGATGGTTCCTCTTTCCTTTTCTATTTCTTTCGCCTCAAGCTTTGAATTCAGAACCATGTCAGAAATTATGTCAAAAGCGTCGTGAATGTGCCTTGAATCAACTTTCACATGATATTCGGTTCTGTCTTTTGCCGTAAAAGCGTTGTATTCTCCGCCAAAAGCATCCAGCTCTTCCGTAATTGAAAGCGACGTCGGCCTTTTTTTGGTGCCCTTGAAAAGCATGTGTTCGATGAAATGCGAAACCCCAGCTTCATCTCCTTTCTCATAGCGCGATCCCACACCGACCATCACGACCAAAGTCGCGGTCTCCGTCCCCTGCATGGGCACAGTAATCAGCCTCACCCCGTTTTTTAATGTCATTTTCTCAAATTTCATATCATTTTTATTTATTTTTTACTCTGCTTATTCTTATAAGTCCGGAGCAAGGCACTATTTCCACCCCTCTTTTTTCCAGTTCGTCCAAAAACAAGTTCATCCCCAAAGAATCCGATGAAATGTGCCCCGCGATTACCACATTCAGATGGGCTTTTTCCGCCTCTTTCCTGCCTTCCTCTCCCATATGCATACCTATTATCGTACCTACTCCGGCCTGAGATAATTTTTCAAAAAGTTTCGGGCTTCCCGAGGTTCCTCCGGTTATCTCGGTAAGCGCAATCTTTCCGGCCCTGTTGTCCTCCGCTCCGGAAAATATCATGGGGCCAAATCCTTTTTTTGCGGCTTCTCTGTATTCTGGTATTTCCAAAAGCAGCTTAATAATATCTCCCACATATTCAGGTTTGTTTTTCTCCACCTTGTTTTTGATGAACTTAGCAACCATATTGTCCGCAGGAGTGTGCACGTTGATCAAATCTACATTCATCAATTTTGCGGCATCCACTGTTTTGTAATGATTCTCAGCATTTATTCCCCGGCTCACTTCGCTGATTCTGACTTTCATAAGGCTTTCCGCAACATTTATAGGCACCCCATGCTGCTCCAGCACATCGGCCTGCATGTGCATCACATCATCAAGACCAGAAAGACCCATTCCGATTGGATGATGTGCGATAACAGTTTCTATATCCAATTCCTCCGCCAGCATGATTTCGGCGGTATCGATATCGATCCCGGCCATCAATTTTTTGACGCTTCTCCTTTCGCTATCGAAATGAATTCTTGTGTCAGAATACGGATTGACAAAGCGCTCGACGTCGAAAGATTCTTTTCGGTCTTTCGGCAATTTTTCGTATCTCTCTTTTTGTCTTTTCAGATAGTCAGTAATTCTTTTTTTGCTGCGAAAATCATTTTTGATTCCGAGATTTATTGCAAGTCTGTATATTTCTTTGATATTCATTGCGTCTTATAAATTAATTATTGTTGAATTTTTCTGATAAGCGAAAGCGGTTCAATTCCTTTTCTATCTATCACAATATAGTAAAAACTATCGTGTCCGCCATGAGCGGATTCAACTTCTTTTCTGTCTTCATTATATATCCCCACGATTTTTATTGGAATATTCCTATTTTTTGCTATCACTTCCAGTTTGTCATCTTTTCTGAGCGCATTGTGAACTTTCACTTTCAATTCTTTTCCGTCCAATTCGACAACTTCTCCCACAAATTGATATTCATCATTCGACTGCTGCCCTGATAAATTTTGACCGGCTTCATTTCCAAATAAAAATCCTTTCGTATACCCTCGATTCGCAAGTTTGTTCAGCTCTTCTCGCCCCCGATTCACGGCATTCTTTACCTCCGCAGAGTTTTTTTTCGATTCGATCACATCAATAACTTTCCTGTAGGCACGCGTCACGCAAGCGACATAATATGAGCTTTTGCTGCGTCCTTCTATTTTGAAGGATGTAACTCCCGCGTTTTTGAGCTCCTCAAGATGTTCGATTAAATTCAAATCTTTACTGTTAAAAAAATATGTTCCGTGTGAATCTTCCTCGAGCTCGACAATTTCTCCGCTTTTCTTTTCAATCACCTTCGCGTATGCCCATCGGCATGGCTGGGTACAATCCCCTTCATTTGCACTCTTTCCACTCATCCATTTGCTCAAAATGCAGCGTCCGGAATAACTCATGCACATCGCCCCATGCACAAAATACTCAAGTTCCAGTTTTGGCACTTTTTTGCGGATAATTTTAATGTCTTCAAGTGTCACTTCTCTTGCAAGGATAATTCTTTTCACTCCAACTTTATGCCAAAACTTGGCAGCCATCCAGTTTGTCGTGTTAGCCTGCGTGCTGAGATGAATGTCAATTCCTAGTAGGATTTTTTTCACAAGTCCTATTATACCGGGATCGCTCACGATGACAGCATCCGCTTTTAGTTTTTTTATAAACCTAAGATGTTTTTCGATTTGCGGAAGATGGTAGTTATGAGCATAAATATTCACCGCTACATAAAATTTTTTTCCATGCGCATGAATATATTTGGAAGCCTCAAGCAGCGATTCCTCCGAAAAAGAATTTACGCGTGCACGCATCGAAACACTAGGGATTCCGGCATAAACGGCGTCCGCACCATATTCAATGGCATATTTGAGCTTTTCGATGCTTCCCGCAGGCGCAAGCAATTCTATTTTTTTACCAAACTGATTTTTCGATCTGTTGGTCGAGTTTTTGGCAAAATCACGCGCAAGAAGCTCCTTTTTTGGGTTTTTTTCAGCATTCATAGGTTTATACTACAATTTAACTCTCTTTTGTGTTTAAGTCAAAAAAGCGCCCTGAAAAGCGCTTTTTTATCCAGAGAGATTGAGCATTTGTTAAACAATTTTTTTTCCGGTTCCCGATTCTTTTTCAGAAAAAAATTGTTTGATTTTTGCCACAAGCTCGGCTGGAGTATGTTGAGACTTCACAAAATATCCGTTGGCGCCCAACGCAAATGCTTGCTGCTTGTCTTCCTCATTGTTAAGATTGGTGAAAACAATGATAGGAATGTTCTTGAGACTTTCATTCTTTTTTATCTTTTCAAGCGTTTCCAATCCATCGAGTGCCGGCATAACGATATCCAAAAGAACCATATCTATTTCCTTCCCTCTTCTTTCTAGCCATTCTATTGCCTCATTTCCATTTATCGCCTGTAAAACCTCAAATCCCTGACCTGAGAGAGCCTGCGTATACATTTCGCGAAGATCTTCCTCGTCCTCCGCGATTAAAACTGTTCTTTTTTTGTTTTCCATATTATTTTGAGCAAATAATCTGATTAATATGAAATAATTATAGCATAATATTTAAATTTGTTCCATTAAATGCTTGATTTAGTTTGCTTTGCTGATAGACTAAAGATATGAATGTGCTGGCTACCAACAAAAGGGCGAGTTTTGATTATGAGCTTCTTGATCGTTATGAGGCTGGTTTAATGCTGACAGGAGCAGAAGTAAAATCGGCTAAAATGGGGCACATGAGCCTCAAGGGAAGCTTTGTTACAATGCATGGCGGAGAGTTGTACTTAACAAATGCCAGTATTTCTCCCTATAAATTCGCCGGAAGCTCCGAAAAATACGATCCAACCAGATCACGAAAACTGCTTGTTCACAAGTCCGAGATAAATTCTTTGGCGGGAAAAATGCACATAAAAGGCTTGACATTGGTGCCAGTTCGTGTGTATACTAAAAGACGACTTATCAAATTGGAATTCGCCATAGGACGTGGTAAAAAGGCTTTTGACAAGCGCCAAGATATTGCAAAAAAGGAAGCAAAACGCTACATAGACCGAAAACTCAGGAATGCCTGAAATTTAAGTTTTGGAATTCAAAATTTGAAATTAAAAATTCCAGCTAAAAATTCAAAATTTTGAATTTTTAGCTGGGGTTGTTTAGTTTCGACAGGTTGTACTTTTCAAAATATGCAAGCCGACCATTGCCGTAATGTCGCCAAACTTTCGGCAAAGATATAAGTGCAAACTTCATATCAAAAGCAAAAGCGGTTTTCGCAAGAGGATTTGCTTTTGCTCCAGCTTTAGCTTAATTTAACAGCTTTAGCCATCGGACTGCCGATTTCTCATAAGCAATCTCCGGTGTCAATCATGAGGATAGTTTGATGCGGTTTTCCGGCTGCATCAAGTGAAATTCTTCCGGAAACTGCGCATGTCGGGTTTTGTTTATTTCATACCGCATGCGCCGATCTCCGATTTTTTCGGAGGGAAATAAAACAAGCTTGTAGAATATTTTGGATTGTCAATTTTGGACATGGGTGCGATTCCCATCAACTCCACTGAAAAAATTTTAAATACTAAAGCAACCTGACTACATTCCTTAGGAAAACTAGTCATGGTTCACTAAAGCCATAAGAAAGAGATTTCGTTTCAAACCAAAACAACCAACCGGTCCGGCGCCACTAAGAACAAATGAAGCGATCCGGACTCCCTATGTGCTTGTCATTGATGAACAAGGAAAACAACTTGGAAAGATGCCGATACAGGAAGCGCTTGCTACCGCGCGGGAACACATGCTTGATCTGGTAGAAGTTTCCCCAAAAGCAATTCCTCCCGTATGCCGCATCATGGGCTATGGAAAGTATCTCTATCAGCAATCCAAGCAGATGAGGCTGGCAAAAGCCAAGCAAAAAAAGATTGAAATGAAAGGAATAAGACTGGGGCTCAGAACCGACACGCACGATCTCGATTTCAAAAGATCGCAGGCTGAAAAATTTCTGAAACAAGGAGATAAGGTCAAAATAGACATAATGCTGAGAGGAAGAGAAAAAGCACACCAGGATCTGGCAAGAACAAATTTGCAGAATTTTATTTCATCGATATCCGTTCCATACAAAATAGAAGAGCCTATAAAAAGATTTCCTGGAGGATTTAATGTGATAATCGTACCAATTTCCTAGGAATAATAATTTTTAATTTTAAATTTGAATCAATTTCTAATTTTTAATGATTAAATTTTGAAACATTTAAAATTCAATCAAAATTTGAAATTCATAATTCAACAAAAAGATGCCTAAGATGAAAACACCGAAGTCCGTTGCAAAAAAAGTAAAGATAACGAAAAACAAGAAAGCTATAAGAAGAGGCACCGGACAAAATCATTATAATTCCAAAGAAAGCGGAAAAGTAGGCAGAGAGAAGAAGAAAGACCAGAGACTTTTCAGAGCCGACGAAAAGAACGTTATTGATGCGCTACCGTATGTGATCGGAAAATAAGCACATAAATCACTAATCTACACGAATCGCGTCCCGAATTTTCCCGAATGCATTAGATTATTCGCGAATAAATCAGAGTCGATTCGAAAACTATCAATATGACACGAGTAAAACGAGGCGTAGTCGCTTCAAAAAGAAGAAAAAACACCCTGAAAATGGCAAAGGGATATCGCTGGCACCGCAGCAAAAATTATAAAGCAGCCAAGGAAGCAATCCTCAAGGCTGGAAAATACGCCCACAGGGACAGAAGAGCCAAGAAACGCACAAACCGCTCTCTTTGGATTTTGCGGCTGAATAATGCACTGCGCACGCTTGATCTCACCTATAGTAAGTTTGTAGCCTTGCTCAGAACAAAGAGCATTGAAATCGACCGCAAGGTACTTTCGCAAATGGCCGTGGAAAATCCGGCAGTATTTCAGAAATTAGTCGAGAAAGTAAAATAAATCCGCTTCCGATCCGAATTTTAAAACCCGTTTTGACGGGTTTTAAAATTTGCGAAGAATCTTATGCTGCAAATTTATGCGATCACATGATTTTGCAGCTCATGCAAAATAACTAAAACCGGAATGAAATTTCCGGTCTTATAACAACAAGAATTTATAATAATATTAAACATTCACAACACAATAAACTCAATATTTTCATTTCCGTCGACTAATCTCGCATAAACCAAAACAACTTCTCTGTCCGGATATTTCGCCAAAATCTTTTCTTTCGCTTTTTTCAATTCTTTTTCGTGAAATCTTTGTTCTGCATCACCATCTTCTTTAAATTGCCTGCTGCCTCCATATGCTCCGCAATCCTGATGGTTCACAATAACTATTTTTTTGGCATGATGTAAATTCACCGGAACGTCAATACAGGACATTGCCAGGTCATTCCCATCGCTTTCATTAATCGCCTTCGCGCTTCCCGGCAGTGACGGAAAATCAAATGAATTCAAACTTAATTCCTTTTGAACAAATTCAAACGTTTCTCGCCAAAAACGAAAATCGATGCAACAAAGAACGACAGCTTCGCATGAATGTATATCTTTAAATTTAAAGGGAATTTTCATATGTAAATTCGTAATGAATTATGAATTCGTAGTTTGCGAGATTAATCTATCTTTATCCCATGTTTTGCGCGGCGTTTTCTAGCCACTCTGATTCTTGCAGCATGCTTCTCTATGGCTGCAGCAACTTTCGCATATTCCATCTCATCCATTGTAACCTTCTGCTTCTTGAGCTCTTCAGCCCGCTTCCTTGCTTCTTCCGCACGTTGCATGTCGATTTCTTCCGCATGTTCCGCAGTATCCGCAAGCACAACAAGCGCATTATCGTTGAATTCAATGAATCCTCCCGAAGTCACAAGCGAAATTTCTTCTCCCCCGTCTTTAAGGACTATTTCCCCGGCCTTAAGCGCCGCAATATAACTGCGATGGTTCGGTAAAATCGTAACTTCCCCGTCGGAAACAGGAAGCGTCGCCTGGTCTATTTCCTGTTCAAACACGCTTCGCTCAGGAGTAACTATCTTAAATTTTATTTTCTGAGTAGACATAAAAGATAACTTTATAATGACAAAATTCCAATGACTAGTGACAATTCAAGCTCAAAATCCAAAGTTCAAATTTGACATTTAATCATTTGGATTTGATTTGCCATTGGAAATTCGTCATTTATCATTAAACTTATTTCCTAACCTCATCAATACCACCTTTCATATAGAAATCCTGTTCCGCAACGTCGTCATATTTGCCTTCCAATATAGCTTTGAATCCCTTGATCGTGTCCGAAAGTTTCACATATTTGCCAGGAGTTCCGGTGAATTGTTCAGCGACAAAAAACGGCTGTGAAAGAAATCTCTGAATTTTTCTTGCACGCGCTACAGTCACTTTATCTTCGTCCGACAATTCTTCCATTCCGAGAATCGCGATGATGTCCTGAAGATCCTTGTATCGCTGCAAAACTTTCTGCACTCCGCGCGCCGTGTCATAGTGCTCCTGTCCGACTATATTCGGATCCAAAATCGTCGAGCTCGAATCCAGCGGATCCACCGCAGGATATATTCCAAGCTCGGACAAACCTCTTGAAAGCACGACTGTCGAATCGAGATGCCCGAACGTTGTCGCCGGCGCCGGATCCGTGAGGTCGTCAGCGGGAACATAAACAGCCTGCACCGATGTGATCGAACCGTTTTTCGTCGATGTGATTCTTTCCTGAAGTTTTCCCATTTCCTCGGCAAGCGTCGGCTGATATCCCACGGCTGAAGGAATACGTCCCAAAAGTGCCGACACTTCCGATCCGGCCTGCGTGAAACGGAAAATGTTGTCGATGAACAAAAGCACGTCCTTGTTTTCTTTGTCGCGGAAATATTCGGCCATGGTAAGAGCCGAAAGCGCAACGCGCTGGCGCGCGCCCGGCGGTTCATTCATCTGACCGAACACCAATGTCGTTTTGTCCAAAACTCCGGACTCTTTCATTTCATGATAAAGGTCGTTTCCTTCACGGGTTCTTTCGCCGACTCCGGCAAAAACAGAAAATCCTCCGTGCTCCTGAGCGATGTTGCGGATAAGTTCCTGAATCACAACGGTCTTTCCAACTCCGGCGCCCCCGAAGAGTCCGACTTTTCCACCTTTCACAAACGGACAGATAAGGTCTATAACCTTGATTCCTGTTTCGAAAATTTCGGCCTCGGTCGCGAGCTTCGAAAATTTCGGAGCATCTCTGTGTATCGGCAAAGTTTGTTTTGCGGCAACATTCTTTTTGCCGTCAATCGCATCACCCAAAAGATTGAACATGCGTCCGAGTGTTTCCTGTCCGACCGGAACATTGATAGGCGCGCCCGTGTCAATGACCTCCATTCCGCGACGAAGCCCGTCGGTTGAGCCCATGGCAACCGCGCGAACTTTATTCGAGCCGGTGTGCTGGTGAGCTTCAAGCACAAGCTTTTCCTTATCATTCAGCTTGACTTCCAGGGAACTATAAATTTCCGGAAGCTTTTCCGTAAACTCGACATCAACGACAGGACCGATGATCTGACTGATTTTACCAATGTTTTTCATATACTTTAATCATTGAATTATTAGTTATTTTAAATTATCGGCTTATAATTTTTAATTCTTTAATGACTAATTTTAAATATTGTTTCATTTGATAATCTTCAGTTGGATGCTAACTCATTTTTAGCAAAGATTCAAAAAATTATTATTATATCAATGTTTGAACTATATTTTAGTCGGAATTCATTCCAATGCCGCTCTTCCCGCGCTGATCTCTGCAATTTCCTGCGTAATCTTTCCCTGCCTTATCTGATTGTATGTGAGCGTCAAATCTTCAGACATTTCCAGCGCTGCATCGCTCGCATTCCTCATCGCCATCATTCTTGCGCTCTCTTCCGAAGCCTTTGATTCCAAAATCGCATGAAAAACCTGCATTTCAATGAGGCGTGGAATGATAAACTGCAAGACTTCTTCTGGTCCCGGCTCAACTTTATATTCCTGCATAGGTTTTTTAAGACCATATTCCTCGGCGACAACATCCATTTCGGCAATCTGCTTTTCAATGTCTATTTTTGAAATCGGAAGAATTTGGCGGATACGGGTCTTCTGTACAACGGTCGAAACGTAGTCTGTATAAATTATGACTACCTTGTCGTATTTTTTTGCCAAATATTCATCGATGACAATTTTTGAAATTGGCTTGATGTCAGCGACAGTCATGAATTGCACACCATCGGCAAACGCCGCAACAATTTCTTTTTTCAATTTACGCACCATTCCTTCTCCCTTCTTGCCGACCGTGATAAAATCAATTCTCACATCCTCGTCTCTTACGGGAGACAGGATTTTTTTGCCGGCGATACGGTTTATTTTCAATTTTTCCGGATGCAAAATTTCTTCACGAATTTTTTTGAAAATTTGCGTGTTAAATGAACCGCACAGACCTCTGTCGGAAGCAACGACAATCATCAAAACATTTTTCACTTCCCTGACTTCCAAAAGCCCGTGATCTTGCGAAGTTTCAAAGGCACGTGCAAGATTTGTCAGCACGCTCCAGGCGCTGTGCGCATATGGGCGGATCGCAATGACGCTCGAAACGGCGCGCCTCATTTTTGCAGCGCTAACCATCTCCATCGCTCGAGTAATCTTTCTGGTGCTATTGATAGACTTTATGCGTCTTCTGATATCTTTACCGCTTGGCACTTTGGTGACATGTGGCACGTGACATGTTACAAGGAAATTCCAAGTTACTTGTCACTTGTCTCTTGTTACTTATTATTACTCGTAGGTTTCCTTATACTCTTTAATCGCCTTCTCCAGTGCCTCCACAACATCGTCTGTAAGGTCTTTTTTCTCTCCGATCAGCTCGATGACGTTCTTCGCCTGCGTGTCCAGATACTTATGAAAATCGTTTTCCCACTGCTTTATTTTCGCAACTTCAACGTCATCCAAAAATCCGTTTGTCAGCGCATAGAGAATTGCAACCTGATGTTCAACCGGCATCGGTTCGTATTGCCCCTGCTTTATTATTTCTATGGTGCGCTGCCCTCTTTCAATTTGAGCTCTGGTTTTTTCATCAAGATCGGATCCGAATTGCGCAAACGCTTCGAGTTCGCGAAACTGCGCCAGATCCAAGCGGAGTTTTCCTGCAACTTTTTTCATCGCCTTAATCTGCGCGCTTGATCCTACGCGTGAAACCGAAATACCGACATTAAGCGCGGGACGGACACCTTTGTAGAAAAGATCCGATTCCAAGAAAATCTGACCGTCCGTAATCGAAATGACATTTGTAGGAATGTAAGCGGAAACATCTCCCGCCTGTGTTTCAATAATCGGAAGCGCGGTAAGCGATCCTCCGCCGAATTCGTCATTCATTTTTGCGCTTCTTTCCAGAAGTCTTGAATGCAGATAGAAAACATCTCCGGGATATGCTTCGCGGCCCGGCGGACGGCGCAGAATCAATGAAATCTGGCGATATGCCCAGGCATGCCTTGAAAGATCGTCATAGATTACCAGAACGTCTTCGCCCTTGTCCATGAAATATTCGCCGAGAGCGCATCCGGAATATGGAGCGATGTATGAAAGCGCAGCACTGTCCGATGCTCCGGCCACAACGACAGTCGTATATTCCATCGCGCCGCGTTTTTCAAGCTCGCCCACAATCCTTGCGATTTTTGACTCCTTCTGGCCCACCGCGACATAGATGCATTTCATGTTCTGCTCCTTCTGATTGATGATAGTATCAATCGCGATTGCGGTCTTTCCTGTCTGGCGGTCGCCGATAATAAGTTCGCGCTGTCCGCGTCCGATCGGAATCATCGCGTCAATCGCTTTGATACCCGTCTGCACCGGCTGATTCACAGATTTTCTGGTAATAACTCCGGGAGCGATTTTTTCCACAGGATAATATTTTTCAGCCTTGATATCTCCCTTGCCGTCAACCGGTGTTCCGAGCGGATTAATAACTCTTCCGATCATCGCGTCTGAAACCGGAATCGAAAGAATTTTCCCGGTAGTTTTCACTTCATCACCTTCCTTGATATCGGTATAGCTTCCCAAAACCATCGCTCCCACCCGATCCTCTTCGAGGTTAAGCGCCACGCCTATTTCACCATTGGGAAATTCCACCATTTCGGAAGCCATGATATCGGAAAGTCCTGAAATTCTGGCAATGCCGTCGCCGACTTCGACAACTTTGCCGACTTTTTCCGCCTGCACTTCTGTCTTGAAGTTTTCAATCTGTTTCTTCAGCTGATCTACGATAAAATCCTTGTTCATAAATATATTGTTACATTGTTATATTGTTAAATTGTTTTTTGGCTCAATCAAGAGCAATTTAGCCATCAAACAATTTAGCAATTTACTGGACTTGACTTTTATATCAATTTGGAGTATAATTAAAGGTTGGGAGCACATTACAAACTTGGAGGTTTATATGCTGATATTTTACTTGGTAACCGCATCGTTATCGATCGGCGCAATTTGCGGCATAGTTTCATATTATGCCTGCGTTTCACTAATCAACTACGCGCCCAATTTTCCTTTGGTGGAAATCATACACCCCATCGGAGCCCCTTATTTTATGTTTAATGCTGGTTCGGTTATCGCAGCAGTGCTGATGATCTGTTCGGCATGAAACATGGCAGCATCCGCCACCTTTCCGCATTGCCGGACGGTGGTTTTTCTTTTTCCTGGTTTTCGAATATACTGTTCTCAGCCAACGTTCAATGACCAAGGATCAATGATCAAGAAGATTTCTTGTTCATTGGTCTCTGTCCACTGACTCATGAGCCTGCATTTCTGCCTTTCGCATTTTATTTGCGCCATATGAAGTACGTAGGCAAAGCGCGAATGATGAGCGTTAAAAAATTTTATCTTGGAGCGAAGCGCTTGCCCGGTGCCTTCATCAGGCGCGATTTTCTTTTGTAACTTTTTACCAAAAAGGAAAATTAATTCTGAATTTTAATTTCAAAAAACTACTTTATCAATTCTTTTTTCAATCTTTTTAACTGCGTTGTCACGCTTGCGTCCAAAATTTCATCACCAACTCTTATCACGATTCCGCCTCTGATATTTTCATCGACAACATTTTTCAAAACAACTTCTTTCGCCGAATATTTATTTTTGACAAAACTTTCTACTTCCTTGTATTCCGCATCTTGCATCTTGCGTCTTGTCACTATCGTTGCTTCGACAATTCCGTGTTTCTTGTTGTATAATTCCGTGAATTTTTCAATTATTTTTCCGGCATTTTTGAGTTCACTTTCCTTTTTCAAGTTTTCGGCAAAACGCAAAACAACACCGCTGATTTCTTTTTCAGTCTTGTTTTCCGTAAGTTCCAACAATGTTTTCGCGTATTGCGTTATTGTCGCTCTCATTATTTTATCGCTTTCTCAATTAATTCTTTGTCCTTTTTATCATCAATTTTTTCTTCAATAACTTTTTCGGCCGCCATAGCAACAAGGTTTGCTACTTGCTTCTTAACATCCTGCATCATCTGCGTTCTCTCTAGTTCAAGTTTCTTTTCGGCATCCGCAAGAATTTTTTCACTCTGAGCTTTCGCATTAGCAATGATTTCTTCCTTGTTCTTCGCTGCCATACCTTCGGCCTTTGCCACAATTTCCTGAGCCTGTTTTCTTGCTTCCGTCAAAACATCTTTTTCTTTTTTTTCAATTTCCGTTAATTTTTTCTGCGCTTCTTCCGCATCTTTTAATCCCTTTTCAATCTTTTCTGTTCTTTCGTTTAAAAGCTTCAGCACCGGTCCGTAGGCGAACTTGTACAGCACAAAAAGCAGCACAAGAAAATTAACGATCTGCGCCAGGAGAAGTCTCCAATCGATTCCAAGATTATGTAATAGCTCCATATATTTAATTAGTTATCAGTTGTTAGTTTATGGTTCACAGACAGATGCTGTGAACCGCTAACCAAAAACCGAAAACTTTTAAACAAACTTAATAATAAGCGCCACAACCAACGCATAAATCGCGATAGCTTCGGTAAAAGCGATCGCCAAAATCATGGCTGTTTGCACTTTTGAAGTTGCTTCCGGATTGCGCCCGATTGACTCCATTGCTTTTGAAGCCAAAAGTCCGATGCCGATGCCAGGCCCGATTGCTCCGAGTCCGATGGCAAGGGCGGCTCCGAGTGATTTCATTGCTTCCGCATCCATTGTTTTATTTTGCTCACGCCAGTTATGCTTTCTCCGTCTTTGGGGAGCATAAATAACGCGTGCAATTTAAATGGTTAAATAGTTAAATTGTTAAATTGTTTTGGCAATTTAGCAATTTAGCCATTTAGCAATCTAATGAGATGTTTCCGTCACCGCCATTTTCAAAAACACCAACGTCAGCATCGCAAAAACCAGTGCCTGCACGAATCCCACAAACAGTTCCAAAAACAAAAACGGCAGCGGCACAAAATACGGAACCAGATTCAGCATCACAATGAGCAGCACTTCGCCCGCGAAAATATTTCCGAAAAGACGGAAGGAAAACGAAATAATTTTTGCAATCTCGCTGATAAGTTCCAAAATTCCCACAAAGGTTCCGATGAAATACGGTTTATGAAAGGGACTCACGAAAAATTTGCCGGCATATTTTGCCGCACCAATCGCTGCAATTCCCATAAATTGGATTGTAAAAACCGAGATAAGAGCGATTGCCAAAGTCACGTTGAGATCGGCGGACGAGCTTCTCAAAAATGGAATCAGCACATTCTCTCCGTGATGCTCGCCATAAACTCCCACTGTTCCCAGCCCCGGAATAAGTTCCACCCAATTGGACAAAATTACAAAAAGAAAGATCGTCATCACGATCGGAAAAAATTTCTTCGACTGTTCCCTGTTCTGAGTAACGCTGTCAACAAGACCCAGAACCGCTTCAATGACATATTCAAAAACATTCTGAAAGCCTTTCGGAACCAGTTGCAGGCGCGAACGCATGGCGAAAGAGGCGGCTATTATTATCGCGCTCAAAGCAAGCGTCACGATCAAAGTATTGGTGACAATAAAATTTCCTATGTGAAAAAGCGGTTCCGGTGCTAATGATATTGTCATAAAGCGTCTTTTATTTAGAAACCTGTCTAATGGCAGTCAGGCAAGCACTTATATATCTTTGAATAAAATTATTTTTTATCTTCGGTTTTTCCATTCTTTCTTCGCTTCTTATAATGTCCATTAACTTTTTATAAACAATATAAAAAGTAACAATTATCGAAAGAAACAGGCCGATAAGCAGAAGCCATGGAGATGTTCCAAATTTCTTATCCAAAAGCCTTCCTCCAAGCGTAAAAATTACCAACGGTATCGCGATTGAATATCCGAGTTCCCAGGCAAACCCCACAGCGGACCAGGAATCTTTTTTAGATTCTTCTTTCATCTGCATTTTAATATTTTTATATACCCGGGCCCTTTCTTCATCGAGGTTTTCTGCGACAGTGCAATAAAAAAACAGCGCAGCGCAGTCACTCTCCTAAAAAATACCCTTGGTTCTTATTATCTTACAAAAGTCAAGTAAAGTCAATACCAAAAAATTTAAACAAAGCCCTGGTTTTTGAACACATGATACCTATACGTTTTTTAACTTCAAAGCAATTATGCACATATTATGTGCCGCGCTTTATGCACATAAAAAAGTTTTTAGAAGAATAAAATTACACACTTGCGCGCAGTGCGTGCAAGTGTGTAAAACTTTTCATGCCGTATGATATAAATATCCAAATTATTGCCAAATACCAGTAAATTATTTTATTCCAAACACCTCTTTCCCGTTTTGTGTGGTTTTTTCCGCCACTTCTTCAATGGAAATTCCTTTCACATCGGCAATCTTTTGCGCCACAAATTTCACAAAAACCGGCTCGTTGCGTTTCGATTTTTCAAGCGGCCGCGGAGTAAGATACGGGCAATCAGTCTCAATGACAATATTTTCAAGACCTATTTCTTTGATAAGACGATCATAGCTTTCTCCGTAGGTAATAATTCCGTTGAGCCCGATTTTATATCCGAGTTCTATAAACTTGTTGGCGGTTTTATAGCTTCCAACGAAACTGTGGACGATTCCTTTTTTGTCTGCCACATTGTTTTGCAAAATTTCCAGAAGATCATCATACGCATCCCAACAATGAATAATCAAAGGTTTTTGCACTTCATTGGCTAAGTCTATAAATTTCTTCAGAATTTCTTTTTGTTTTTCTTTGAGAGGATCAGTATCAATTCCTTCCTCAAAGTGATGATAATCCAATCCCACCTCACCGATCGCCACAACTTTCGCATCATTCGCAAGCTCGAGGTATTTTTCACGTTCAAATTCTTCGCCGTTTGTCTTTATTTCGACTTCACTGATTTCTTCTTCCGGATCACGATACGAAAAACTTCCTTTGTTGAGATGAACAGGATGTGTTCCGACCGCCGCCCATACCCCGGTTTTAAATTTATTGGCATATTCGACAGCGCGTTTGCTGGTAGAGTACTGCGATCCGACATTAACGACAAAAACGCCTTCTTCAAGGCATTGTTTCAAAATGTCTTCTCCATCGCCTTTGAACGCGGAAAAATTGACATGTGCGTGAGAATCGAAATACTGTGACATGCATCAAGATGGCGTACCAAATACCTGAATGTATTCACACAAAATACATCCGCATGATACATGATACGTCTTCAATTATACCAAAAGCTTTGATAATATTTTATGGATTTCCTATTCTTTCAAGATTGCCGTTCAGCACTATGGGCTTCATTGCCAAAATTTCCTCTTTATATGAAACATTCGGAATGCCATCCAAAAGGAAAATTTTTTTTCCGAGCGCATGCGCAAATCCCATTTCCAAAAAAGAACACCCGCTTATATAATTTTTCCTTCCCTGTTTTTCGAGATTGTTCAGAACCAGAATGGCATCACAGTTTCTTATTTTACGGAGAAACAAACTTCTATCGTTCTTTTTCCTGTGTTCATCGCTCTCGATCACTTGATCAACATATTTAAAAGCGGGAACGACTTTATGTTTCAAAAAAATTAATCTCTCTTGCACGTCCATTATCTCAGGGATAACATGGACGTTTCCACTAAGCGCTATTTTCATAATATATTTCTTGCCCCCACTATTACTTATATCAAAATATATTACAAGTCGCATTTGCTATTATTCCGATACCGCGGAATTGAGGGTTGGCCCCGGGCCATGAGAGATTATCTTATCCTCTGGAACAATGGCTCCGTCTTTTTTGTTTCAAGCGCTTTCTTGATCTTTTCAGCAGTTTCGGGAAGAAACGGAACCAAAAGTTGGGATATGATATAAAGATCGGAGTTCAGCTTTTCCATTACCTCCTTGAACCTATTTTCATCAGCCTTTTTGAGTTCCCACGGCTTATTGTCTTCGATATATTTATTGGCCTTGCGAACAAACATCCAAACATATTCAAGAGCCCTGTCTATTTCAAAATTTTCCAAATATTCGGAAATTTTTCCATCAGGTTTTACATCGGGAATTTGAAATTCCAAATTTTGGGAAAGTTTTATGACTCGCGAGGTCAGATTTCCCAATCCGTTCGCCAGGTCAGCATTATATTTTTCCGTCATCCTCTCCCACGTGATATCTCCGTCTTTGGACGATGGCAGTGACGTGAGAAGCACATAACGTGCGCCGTCAATTCCGAATTTTTCCACAACTTCTTCCGGATTGATAATATTTCCCAAAGTTTTGGATATCTTCTGATTGTTTATCGTGAGATATTCATGCGAAAGAATTTGGGTCGGAACGGAAACTCCCGCCGAAAGCAGCATGGCGGGCCAATAGATCGCATGGAACCTCAATATCCCTTTTCCAATCACATGCACCCTATTTTCATTCTCCAGCCAATATTTCTTATAAAGATCTCCTTCATTCTCATAGCCAAGCGCGGTGATATAATTCGAAAGCGCATCCACCCAGACATACATGATCTGGCCCTCGTCACCCGGAACCGGAACACCCCAATTTTCCGCACGTTTCACGCTTCTTGAAATCGAAAAATCTTCAAGACCCTGCCTGATAAAGCTCAACACTTCATTTTTTCTGTATTCCGGCACAATTTTCAAAGTGTCGCTCTCAATCAACTCTTCGAGTTTTTTCTGATAGTTTGACAACTTGAAAAAATAATTTTCTTCTTCGACAACTTCGCATTCCGTAAGATGGTCGGGGCATTTTCCGTCAACAAGATCTTTTTCCATCTTGAACTCCTCGCATCCAACACAATAAAGACCTTTGTAATTTTTTTTATAAATATCTTCTTTCTTGAAAGACGACCATAATTTCTGCGCTCCGGCAAAATGCTCCTTTTTCGCGGTTCTTATGAACTGATTGTACGAAAGGTTGAGCATACCCTTAAGCCCCTGAAAGCTCTTGGCGTTTTCATCAATGAATTCTTCCGTCGATTTCCCCGCTTTTTTCGCGCTTTGCACATTCTTAAGACTGTTGTCATCGGAACCCGTCAAAAAATATGTGTCATCTTTCAAGACGTCACGATGCCAACGCGCCAGAACATCGGCCTGGATTTTTTCCACGGCATGCCCGACATGCGGTTTGGCGTTCACATAGTCAATTGCTGTTGTTACGTAATATCTATTTTTCATATTAAGAATGATGTTACATAAAAATAGTAGAAGCTAATAGCACCTACTGACAAACGACAATGAAATAAACATTTATATCAACTAAATTTTATATTGGCACTGTTTTAATGATTAGGCAAGTCCTAAGAAACTTTCGCAATAAATTAGCCATGTAAATCACAATTAATGTTTTTATATAGCATATCAACATGTTCACGTATGGTCAGTATTTTATTACCTATACAGATTTATTTCGCGTCTATTCTCTCAATCGAAAAGCTTCTTGTAGTTCTTGGACCAGTATACGATTCCGTTGTAATAGTTTTCATTGAAAGCTCCGAGGTAGTTGATGGAAGCTTTTTTTATGGCCGATTTGCTGTCCGAAGTCGCGCCAGCATCTCTTAATTTTATCGCCATCGCCGTAACGCCGTCCGTGAGATCCCATGGATCGGGAGTTTTGTGCCCTGTTTTTGCCGCTATCCGCGAAGAATAGCCTTTCCACACATCAGACATGAACTGCGCAACTCCCATTGCTCCTCCCTGCCCGATATAGCTGCTTGGAGAACATGAAACTTTTTTGTTCTTGCTATAACCCAAATCGTCAACCAAATCATAGAAAATATCCATTCTCTTGTAGAGAAGCTTAATTGATTTTTTATATTTTGATCCGTATTTTTTGTATCTTGCCACTGCCACTTTTTCAACTTCTTTATACGTACATTGTCCCGTATTGGCTCCCAGGTTCGTTTCCATCTTCAGAAACCCGTAAAGAACACCCTTCGGAACTCCGGTATTTTTGCTGGCGAATTCTACCGCTTCCTTTATATCCTTCGCGTTAAAAGATTTTCCGGTCAATATGCTCAGGTCAGCCTGTAATTCCGCGAGTTTCTCCTGCAATTCACTGACTGTCGCTTCTTGTTCTTCAACTTCCTCCTGCACGTTTACCTGCTGGACAACTAAATCTTTCTTCTGCCCAACCTTCTCGTCAAGTATTTCTTCATGTTGTTTTTTCGTTTCGGCTAGCTCGATCTTGTCGCGCTCCACCTGATTTTTTGTCTCGGCAATATCTTGCGAAATATTCATTATCTTATCCTCAAGCGTCATGAGATTATCAGCATTGGAAAAAACATCCCTAAAATTTTCCCCCGCCAAAACTATACTAATAACCGGCTGGCTCTTGATGTAATATATCTGCTGGAGAAAACTCTTCAGCATCGCTTTCTTAAGCTCTATTTGCTCGTTCAAGTTTTTAATTTCCTCCTCTTTGCGTGAAATAGTTTCTTCAGCGTCCTTTATCGCGGCCTGCGTCTTGTTTATAGCGGACTGCGTCGAAGAAACCGCGCTCTGAAGTTGTCCCAAAACACTCTGTTTTTCCTGCAGTTCCTTTTGCTCTTTTTCAAGTTTCTTCTCAAGATCCTTGATGCTGTCTTCCGTATCTTCTATTTCTTCCTTCTTTTCTTTTTCTTCATCTCCCGCTGAATCTCCATCAGCAGCAAAAGCGCCGGCGTTCCAAAAGGAAATCTGAGACAAAGCGAAAACAGGCAGGACAAGCGCCCACACAACAGCAAACATGATGTTTTTCTGCGCGTTATTCATATTTTTATTTTAGCATGCCCGTTAAGATAAGCAAACACCGGATAATTTCAAATTTTGAATTTTGAATAAATTTTTAATGTTTTATTTTTTAAACATTCAATCATTCAAGCTTGATCCGAGATCAAAATTCATAATTCAAAATTTTTTATTATAATCTTTACATCTTCTTATTTTTATATTATAATATTTTGGTTGTAATATAAAAATGCTTTAACAGAACAAACACATGCTGATAGATGATATAAAAATTGAAGTGTCTGCGGGAAACGGCGGAAAGGGATGCGTTGCTTTTAACAAGAACCTCATGAGTCTCGGCCCCGCTGGCGGGAATGGCGGAAAAGGCGGCGATGTCATTTTTCAGGGCGTTTCAGATCTTAACGCGCTTGGACAATTTCGCTATAAAAAGCAAATTTTTGCCGAAAACGGACGCGACGGCAAAGGACAATTTTGCGACGGACCGGACGGAAAAGATCTTGTGGTGAAAGTTCCGATCGGAACCGTAATTCATAACCTCGATACCGGGATAAGTCCCGAAATTACCAAAGTCGGACAACAATTGACAGTTGCGAAAGGAAGACGCGGCGGCAGAGGCAATTTTTTGTTCCGCTCCTCGAGAAACACCACTCCGAAACAATTTGAAGAAGGAAAAGAGGGCCAGCATCTTAATATACGTCTGGAACTGAAACTGATTGCGGATGTCGGATTTGTGGGCTTGCCGAATGTCGGAAAATCAAGCTTGCTGAATGAAATTACAAACGCCAGCGCAAAAGTTGCCAACTATCAGTTTACTACGCTTGAACCTAACCTCGGCGTTCACTACGGTTTGATCCTTGCTGACATTCCGGGACTTATTGAGGGAGCATCGGCCGGAAAAGGACTCGGCATAAAATTTTTAAAGCACGTGGAAAGAACAAAGATCCTTTTTCATTTTATCTCCGCTGAATCGGAAAATCCGAACGAAGATTACAAAATTATCAGAAAAGAATTAGGCGAATATAACAAAAACCTACTAAATAAGTCGGAATATGTTTTTTTGAGCAAAACAGACATGGTCTCGCCGGATGTGGTGGAAGCACATGTGTTGTCACTTCAAAAAATTTCGGAAAAAATAATTCCCATTTCAATCCATGACTGGGACAGCATTCAGAAAGTTAAAGACCTGCTTAACAAAATCGAGAAAGAAAAATAATATCTTGTTGTCATTCCAACCTCCCCGTCTGCAACGATGTTTCAACTTTGGACAGACGCAGTAATAACATTGTTTATCTGCTACGTAGCATAGAGGCCTCTACAGAGGCCTCTATTTTAAACACAAATTATATTTTTTAAAAAACCCGCAAAGCCTGACTTTGCAAGTTTTCATTTTACAGACGACCGCATTATTATGAATATTTTTGCATTTTCTGAAAAAAAAGTGGCGTCCTAAGTCTAACTAACATCCAACCCGCTCGGTGCGGTTGGTGCAATCGCATCAGATGATCCACTAAGAGTTATTGGATATCCAGTTTCATTTGCTGTTCCATCCGAATCAACAACGTATAGATATGCAATGGAACCATCTGAAAATGATCCCTGATTTAAAATTACTGTTATTGATTGTCCATTTGAGCTCCAAGCCGTCGCAGGCTGAATTTCCAAATGATTACATGTTGAATACGTTGGAGCATTGCCGATAACAACGCGTGAAGGAGTGTTATCAACATATATATCGTCCATCCATGTTTTAACTAAAGTTGGAGAATATACACCACCAGTATGCCATCCTATCGCCCAAATTTCATTGAAAACAAGATCCGCGCCCGCCCAATCTATCACATCATACATAGCAACTCCATCAACAAGCAATGTGTAGGTACGATTAACACTATCAAATATTGCTTCAAAAAAATGCCATACGTTTATCGCTGGATTATTTTCCCTCCATACGTTTCCGAATACATTCGGATTATCATAAACATATGCCTGTTGTTGTGTCCATGAGAAAGTTTTGTTGACTATGTCTGAATGATCTGAAACCCTTAAAAACTTCGAGCTATGATTTCTAGTAGCCACATAGTTTGTTCCAATTCCGTTTGAACCAAAACTAAAGGTAGCTTTATCGGTCCACGGAGCATATATTTGAAAGGTATCGGCAGTCGGATTTTTGACATAATACGTATCGCCAGGATTTATGTTGACAGGCAATTCTCCTCCGGCAAAAAACATGACAGGATTATCTTCAACATATTCATGGTTTGCAACCGTTATGCTATCAGTGCTATCATCAAAGCTACAAGGAAGCTGATCGCTAACAAAAACGTTTGCATCAGCTTTCCACCACCACGAAATATATAAATAGTTCGCCCCCGGAACATAATGCGTGCTCATTGCATTTACTCCGCCTGAACTATGATAATTAGCAGATGATTTACCCCTCTGTTCGCTTCTAATGGAATTATATTTAGTAGCGTTATATATATTACCTTCCCACGGATAGTCGGAACCGACTGGAATTTTCGCATCATTAGATAGTCCCGAATACTGGTTTTCAACTGTATCCCAAAGATTGGGCAATGCGGTAGTTTTCGTGCCAAATTCTATTCCTGAAATCATCACAGAATTTCCATGTGATATCGTTCCATTTACTGCACTGATACTTGGCGCGGCTTGAGAAATATTTGCAAAACAAAAAAGGCAAAATACCAACACGCATTTGATTATTCTACTTCTTTTTATTTTTTTAATGCGCATTATTGTGTATGCCGATTATTTTTTGTGCTTAACGGCCAAAGTTTGTAAACATGTAAAATCGCGAAATTATATTATATATGTTCGCGGTTGTGACGTTTTTTTGAAGGTTCGAAATGGTGGAGAACCGTATTGATCAGCCAAAGAACAAGACTGAAAGCAAGAGCCCACCAAAAATTTGTTATATGAAATCCCGGAACGATTGCGCTGGTCACCATCACAAGAAAAGCGTTTATTACAAATGTGAATAAACCTAGAGTGACTATTTCTATCGGTAGCGTAAGAATTATCAAGATAGGCTTGATTATTGTGTTCAAAAATCCGAGCACCACCGCCACAACGAGCGCCACAAAAAAGCTCTGCACAAAAATCGCTTCATCAGGCAGGATATACGCGGCAATCATCACCGCCAGTGTCGATAAAAACCAATGGATGACAGGCCTCATATTTATTGATAACAAATGATATTAGTAGCAGGCCTGATCTTCATTCGTAAGTCCCGGAAAATAAAAACCTGCAATCAACAACTTATAACCAGATATCCATCTACATTATACCCTATTTTTCCTTAAAAATCTCTTGACGACATGCCACGCTTGCTTTGCGCTTTTGGTTCCCATCAATTCTGTTCTCAAACCTTTTGCCCCATCAAAACCGCTTGCGTAGACTGCATAATGTTTTTTAATCACGTTGTAATTTTTTGTGCCCTTTAAAAATTTTTCAAACAATCTGGCATGCTCAATCATTGCTTCAAGACGTTCTGCAACGGGAACATTTTCAATTTTAACCTTGTGGTTGAAAAACCAGGGATTTCCCAAAACTCCCCTTCCTACCATAATCCCATCCACTCCCGATTCTTTCGCTTTTCGCACTCCGTCTTTGCGGCTTTTTATATCACCGTTGCCGATTATCACAACTCCGCTGCCTTTTGCAATCTCAACCGCGCGCTTGATTGCGTCCCAATCCGCCGTGCCGGCAAATGATTGTTTTTTTGTGCGCCCGTGAACTATTATGGCTGCAGGTTTTTCCGACAAAAGTTCGGCAAGCCACGACTCAATTTCATTTTCGCTCCAGCCGATCCTCGTTTTTACTGAAACAGGCAGATCGCCCGCACCTTTTTTTGCCGCCCGAATTATTTCCCTCGCCCGCTTGGGATTTTTCATAAGCGCCGCTCCCGCTCCCTGATCGACGATGCTCTTGTCAGGACATCCCATGTTGATGTCGATCCCGTCAAAACCGAGTTTTCTTGCGACTTCCGCGCAATATCGAAAATTTTCCGGCCTTGCGCCGAAAAATTGCGCCACAATAAGATGTTCATCCTCGAGAAACCTCAAATTTTTCATCAATATTTTCTTTGCGTCTTTATTGACCAATCCGTCGCAAGCGACAAATTCTGTGAAAAGAACATCCGGTTTGCCATACTTAACAAGCATCTGCCTCGTGGCGATGTCGGTAACGTCATGCATCGGAGCCAGCACAAAGAACGGCTTTTTCTTCTTTGCCAATTTTTGCCAAAAATTATTCATAAATAAAGATTACTATATAAGCAAGAAAAGCGCCAAGAAATTATAAAGAGCCAAACAATTGTTTTTTGCGGCTTCCGCATGAATGCATCATAAACCAGGTTTGTGATGCATGAATGTAAGGCAAGCAAAAAATAATTGTTTGGCTCAGTCCAAAATCTAGCTATTCTACGGTTTTTCCCAAGTTCGTCTTCTTAAAATTCACTTTCCAGACCGGTTCGTAAACATTGTCAAATTCATCCTTGGCAACAACCGTTTCTCCTTTCATGAGTGTTGAAATAGCAATATCATTCAGCATTTCTTTTTGCGAATCGACTTCCAGTTTCAAGTCTTCCAGTTTTTCATATGACCTTCCCAATTGCGCCTGTATCCTTGTTTCGATCGCCTTCTTCTTTTCTCGCAATTCCTTAATCTTTTCCACGATTTCTTCATACTCGTCAGTCTGCACGAGCGCGTCCTTATACATGTCGCGCAGATCCTTCTGCTCTTTTTTCATCTCACGGATTTTGTTGAACACTTCTTGAACGTTTTGCATACTATTTTAGTATGGATTAAATGATTATTTTGCGATGACGAAATCAATGATAGCACATTTTGTAAAATCCAAAAAGAAAAAGCGCCGCAGCTCCCATGTGTGGGAACCGCGACGCATGCATGCTTCAGCGCCGTCACAATCTTATTTTCATACCGCAAACAGATGATTGGGATCCGCTATCCCAATATACTTGTGGAAAATCGGTATTTTGTCACCATAATGGCAGACGCTCAAAATCCTTACGTGCACGTGATATCCTTTTTTGATCGCATCTGTCAAAGACTTCCTATGCTGATGCAAATTATTCACGACCATAGAGCCTGTGGTGCCATCTTCTCTTCTAAAGAAAATTTTACCTTTCCATACCTGTAATTTGACTGGGGCCAATTCAATCGTTTCCTCTTTGCGAAAAATACATCTGATCTGAGGTGCACTATAACATGCCCAAGCTATTCGTGAAAACCAACCTGCCGCAAAACAAGCAACACCAATTACTATGACCGTTATAATTGTCATATAACCTCCTCCCGGGATAAATTTTTGAATGTCAAAAAACTGAAGTGCCATGAAAAACCCATTTTTTCTTTACTTCAAGATATTATCAAACAAAAATAAAGGCAAACCCAATTATTCACACAACCACATGAAGTAGCATGGTAGCAGAAAAGAACCTGTATACATGGAAAAATTTTCGCAACCGTAAGTTTCTCGATACGTGCCTCAAACTGTTATGTAACATGTTACATAACAGTTTATATAACACTTTACGCAACAGATTTGGAAAAAGAAAAGGCCGATACTTTGTGGTATCGGCCACTTGAAATGATATTTCATAACCAAATCAACCGTTCATCAGGCCACTCGCCTCCCTTGCTTCCTCAGCTTTTTCTCCAACTCTTCTTCCCGCTTCTTCTGTTGTTTAACGTGCACTGAAAAGCAAATCCGTTTCAACCACTCCTCTTTCTTAAATTCCGACGTTGAAAAAGAAACTCCTATGATGTGCTCACCGTGATTGAGGGATCTTATCTGGCGATGAAAAACTGCACTATTCAAAAATGATTCACTGATGATTTCCATGATATGTTTCTTGCTTCCATGTTGCGCATCATTTGAATTTTCATCGCCATTGTCCTCACTATCTTGGTGAAAATGTTCCGGGCAATTGACTACTATTTCGACATTACCGCCACAACTCCTGAGAGTCGCGGAAACATATGTTTCATCCTGCGTCTTAATTAGAATCTCAAACACACCCTTTGATTCCACATCTCCCCTCCTGAAATTTGGCTCATATTGATTACAATTTTAAACAACAACCTATCTCTGCTGCAAATGAAAAATCCTTTATCTATAATACAACACAAAAGCTCATATTTTGCAAATAGAACGATAAATGAAAAAGAGGGCGCGAAGCCCTCTTTGTAGTTTTTATGAGTCTTTTTTATCTTTGACTCTTCCCCACGCCAACAGAGATTAAGATGAATTACTCTCGGTTGGTGTGGGGATTTTTTTGTTTTTTTGTTTTTGTTATTAAGTTTTTCTCACTGTATTTAAATTTTTCAATTTTCACAGATACTCAGACAGCTTGTCGTAATAGTATGTAATATCCCTTATCCATTTCTGTTCGCTGGAATCGCCTTGACATCCTTTGTAGCCACATTTCCAGACAACCATTTTATTCGGAGTATCAAGCTTTTCTTCGTTGATCATCTGGCTGATTCTGGCCGCCACAGTTTCGACGGCCTCCCTTGGAGAGTTGAAGCACGAATGTCCTCCGCTTCCCGTTTTTTCAGTTTTCATACGAAAGCCCCAATAATTGTAGCAGTCTTTTCCGTTGAGTACAGGCTTACGCTTGCCCCAGTTGCTTTCTTTCTTGGCAATGCTTACCAAAAATGCGGCTACCTGCGGATCCTGCATGGCTATATACGGAGCCATTTTTCCGATCGGATAGCCTTTCACCATTTTTTTTATTTCCATCTCGAAAGCTATGTTCCTTTTTTCCTCTTCCACAACTATCGGTTCTTCACCAAAACCTTTGACAAGAAAAAAGGCTGCCGCGACAGTAATCGAAAAAATGAACAGTAGCACGGGAACCAAAACTATGCTCCTATCTTTGCGGAGGTTTCCCATCGTGAGCGGCATCGCAATTGCAGTTTTCACCGGCTTGCTACTGCGTTTCCGCAAACATGAAGACCTTTTTTTGGGAAGTTTTTTGTTTTTTTTGGAGATTTTTCTCATTTTTTTGTTTTTGAAAGCAAAAACGGGCAACCACCCGTTTCTACCCTATCTTTATCCCATATATCTATTATACACCTTTTTGGGTAAAAAATCAACCCCCGCTAAGAAACTGACAAGCCATTGATATATCATCAAGTATTTTTAAATCTTAAATAATATATCTCATGACCGATCGTTCTTATTTTTCGATTGATCAGCTCTTAACGGAATTGATAATGGTGGCAAAGAAACACAAACTATTTCTTGTTTTCTCTGCTGTAATTTTTCCAAAGAACGCGAAAATTTTCGTCGGAAAGAAGATCATTGAAAGTTCCCTCTGCAACTATTCTGCTGTTCTTAAAAAGATAGATGTAATCGAACTCTTTGAGAAGATGCAACCCGTGCACTGCGGAAATGACGACTTTGTCCTTGAAATTTTCAAAGATGTTCCGATATATTTCCGCCTCGTTTTCAATGTCGACACTGCTCGTCGGTTCATCCAGAAGCAGAAACTGGCTATCCTTCGCGGCAAGGAACCCTCTGGCAAGCGCAAGTCTCTGCTTTTCTCCGCCGCTTAAGGATACTCCCCTTTCCATGACGTTTGTTTTGAGACCTTTTTCAAGCCGTGAAATCAATTTGTCAAGCCTGGACATTTTTACGGCTTTTTCGATTTCATCTTCGCTCACATGAACTCCCATTGTTATATTATATTCAATTGTATTGTTGAATATTTCAGGTTCCTGCGGAATCAGCGTGCAATAATTGTGGATATGTTTAAGTCCGTGCTTCAGTTTTTTCCCATCACAAAAAACTTTGGCGTCGTCCGGCTCGTGCAATCCTCTCAAAAGTGAAAGAACAGTGCTCTTCCCCGAGCCGCTCGTACCGATAAGCGCGATTTTCATATTTCTTTCAAAACTCAATGACGCATCGGTTACGGCATATACTTTTAAATCTGAATCAATCTCCTGCCTGTAGGAAAAATTGAGCTGTTTAATCTGAATCGTCTTCCATTTTCTTGGAAGCGAATATCTTCTCCCGAGCCGCAGCTTGTCATATTCTTCATTTATCGTTTCGGCGGCCATAACAGCCTCGTTTTGCCTCACTGTCTCGCTGTATTTCCAGGCAAAAGTATCGAATGCGTTTCCGATATTGTTAAGATACTGATAAAGAACGAACAGCGTTCCGATTACTATGACTCCCTGATTTTTATATGACACATACACATTAAGCAAAATAACCGCTGCTGTCATGACCTCGATGATCATGCTTGACGTAAACCACTTCGATTCGTTCAAAATTGAGCTTCTCAGAAAAACCCTGTACGGCTCCATCGACCGTTTTTCAATTTCTTTTGCGGCGCTTTTTTTGAGTCGCAGCGAAATTATTGTTATGTAGTTGCTGATGTAGTCGTAAATTCCGGCCGCGATATTATTTTCGCCCTTGAAAATAATTTTGTAATGCCTTATCAACGCTTTGTCGAATTTCAATATCACATATACGGCAACAGCCGCAGTGAAAAGTGCAATGAAAACCGGATTTATGTCATACAATCCCATTATGATTATCGATACGACAAAAGCGGTGAAATTTTGAATAATGAAAAAAAGTTCGCTGGAAAATGTGAAGAGATTTTCGCTTGCCTTGTTAATCTTGTCGATTGTGTCTCCGGAATGATGGTCTTTGTGCCACCGCGCGGGCAGTTCCATGGTCCGTTCAAACATCGTTTGCCTGTAGTTTTTCCTTATCAAAAACGCGTTTCTGTTCTCAATTGTTCTTGAGATAAAATTAAATATCCACCCCATTATGCTCAGTACGATCAGAAGGCCGACATTATACGCGATAAAAAGGATCGGGTTTGATTTTTCGGTAGCGAATTGTATCTCATTAAATATTCTCCCGATCACAACCGGCTGAAGGAGCCAGATGATGTTTCCGATCAAGGAAAACACAACAACAAAAATGTATGCCGTTTTTATTCCAGCTGCATATTCCCAAGAATATCTGAAAATGTTGTAGAGAGGATTTTTAGAATACATCATTTATTTTTTATGCGTCTGTCTTAATAATATCACCGGATAATAATGATGACAAAAAACCGCAATAAAAATTGCGGCCAGCATCTTTCGGCTAATAAAATTTATGCTCCTTGTCGGAGATAATCATTCAGCGTAAAGCGGAACGCGAAAAAGAAGCAAGAAACAACAGGTGAATATGAGTCAAAAGCAACCGCAAAAGAGATTTGTCATATTCATTGCGCCCGCTTTTGAAACATAAGACGCACTTTATCGGAGATTCTTGATAATAGCTTTCGATAACATTAATATCTTCTCTGTTTGTAGCATGTTCCAAATTCCCGTTGGCGACCGCAAGATTAGACAGCTTGAAATTCATCGCTCCGGAATCACCGCTTGGATAGTACAGCTCTTTAAGGGTTTTTCCGGATCTTATATCGATAAACCTTACCAGTCCTTCTTTTGATTTGGCCACCGAAACGAACAGATATGAAAGCAGCTTCGCGTATGAAACCTTTTCCACTTCCTTGCCGGGAAATACCTGACAAATTGACATGAAATCCTTCAAAAGCTTGCGCTCGTTGTTTATCCTGCCGATATGCTCGTAGCTGTTTTTCAATTCATTCTCTATTTGCTCGCGTTCGGCGAATAGACTGTTTATTTTTCTTCGGTATATGCGATAAATGAGAAAAATAAAGACACTTTCAACAAAAATTATGACAGATTGCTCATAATCTTCCGGAATCGAGAAGCTTCCGATGACATGACCCTTGAAAATATGGGGAGTGAGAACTGACACGACCGCAACCAGCACAAAAGCAAAAAGCACAGCTCTCCTTGCCATCAGAATTTTTTCTGAAATTCTTCTGATTCTTTTCGGCATCCTTTTGCACATTAATAATTATTGCAAAAGTATTGAGCCAATTGCGATTATATTACGCAAAATATTTTTCTTTTTTTTCAATTTTAAAATTGCCAAAGGGCTTATTTGTTCTATATGTATCTTCTGTTTCGAAGTTCATCAGGCAAATATTGCTGGCCGCTTGAGTCTTCCAAGGGGGTGTATTTGTATCCTTTCCCGTATCCAAGTTTTTCCATGAGCTTTGTCGGCGCGTTGCGTATATGCATCGGCACCGGAAGATTTCCGAATTTTTCGACGTCTTTTTTAGCTTTTTCGTACGCAAAATACGCTTTGACGCTTTTGGGAGCTTTCGAAAGATAGATTGCAAGCTGCGCCAAATGCACGCTGCATTCGGGATAGCCGATTTTATGGCAGGCATCGAAAACATTATTCGCAAGAACAAGCGCAAAATTGTCGGCAAGTCCCACGTCCTCAGAAGCAAAGCGCAGCAACCTTCTTGCGACATATTTTGGATCTTCTCCGCCCTCAAGCATCCTTGCAAGCCAGTACAGCGCGGCATTGGCATCTCCCCCGCGCATGGATTTGTGAAGAGCGGAAATAATGTTGTAATGTTCTTCACCAGTTTTGTCATAGTAAAGATGCGATTTTTGCAAAACCTTCTTGATAAGTTCGGAGTCTATCATCCGCGTTTGCCCGGTCTTTGCCGAAATTTCAGCCGACAGCTGCGCCGCCGCTTCCAGCGTGTTGAGCGCCATGCGCGCATCGCCGTTTGCAAGTTTTGAAAGGATCGAAATATCATTATCCGAAATTTTTATTTTCTCATTTCCAAGCCCTCTTACCTTATCTTCAAGCGCGCGCCTAAGGATTTTTTCAATGTCACGCGGCTCCAGTTTTTCCAAAACCAGAATGCGCGAACGCGATATAAGAGCAGAAATGACTTCGAAACTGGGATTTTCCGTCGTGGCTCCGATCAGCGTGACAGTTCCGTTCTCAACATAAGGAAGTAGCGCATCCTGCTGCGCCTTATTCCAGCGATGAATTTCATCAATAAACAAAATGGTTCTTTTCCCGTCCTTTTTTATTTTTTTCGCGCGCTCCACGACAGACATGAGATCTCTTTTGCCGCTTGCAACTCCGCTGAGCTGGATGAATTCCGAGCCTGTTTCATTTGCAATGATTGAAGCAAGAGTCGTCTTTCCGCTTCCGGGAGGTCCCCAAAAAATAAGCGACGGCACGCTGTCGCTTTCAATAGCCCTGCGAAGAAAAGAATCTTTTCCAACCAATTTTTCCTGCCCGAAAAATTCCTCAAGCTTCTGGGAACGCATGCTGTCGGCCAGCGGCGCATATCTTTTCATGTTTTCCTTCGCTTTCATAAAACACAGTAATAATCGATCTTATAAACAAATTCTAGCATAAAAAAGAAAACCCTCCTAAGAGGGTTTTTTGCCGGACTCGTTGCGTCTGGCTTTTTTAAGCTGTTTTTCCAGCAATGCTTTGGCTCTTTCGGACCAGGGCTGCGGAGCATTTGTTCGAAGATATTCCAGCGTATAATCTCTTTTGATGCCGCGTCTCAACATTTCTCTCCATGCCCGTTCCTTCCATTTTTCAGACATGTCATAATCCACTTTGATCGCTATGACATTATGAAACAGGAAGTCGCCTTTTTCATTCTCAAGAAGCTTTTGCCACGCTCTTTCTCTCCATTCTTCGGGAGCGTAAGGGTTTTCAAGTATGTAATAATAGTTGTAATACCAAAAACATTCGTTGAAAATTCTGCCGAAATTTTTGTCGAAATCTGCAAGTTTTTCCACCATCTCGGAAGGGAAATTTTTCGTCTGCCAAAAGAATGTGTTGGCATATTTTTCTCCAGCGTCCGGTTCAAGTCTGAAGTATTTCCTTATAGCTTCATGTCCGAGCACATACTCAGGGCTACAATCTTTGAAAATCTCCCGACCTCTTTCTGAAAAAACCTCACGATCTGTCAGAAACCATGCGCGTCCGTTAAAAACTATCCAAGACATGAAATAATATCTCATGCAATACCTCCTTTTTATATAATCAAGGAACAATAAGTAAGCATACTTCACTCCAACTTCACTGTCAACAAGAGCCAAACTACTTTGTTTTTTTCTTCAAATTACTCCTGCCCGCTTATTATTCATATTTCAAAGCATCAATCGGACTCATTGCCGCGGCTTTGCGAGCCGGATAGAATCCAAAAATTATTCCTACTGCCGCCGAAATTCCAAAAGCAAGCAATATTGAGGAAATAGAAATTTTCGTCTCAAGCGTTGAAAAATGCGACACAAAAAATGAAGCGACCCATCCGAACCCCACTCCGATTAGTCCGCCAAAAAAAGTAAGCACGACCGATTCTGCCAAAAATTGCAGATTAATATATATTTTTTTTATACCGACGGCTTTTCTTAATCCTATCTCACGCGTGCGTTCCGTAACTGTCGTAAGCATCATATTCATTATCCCTATCCCTCCAACCAAAAGCGAAATGCCGGCAATGGACGCAAGTAACAGCGTAAGCGTTCCCGTAATGTTCGAAGCTGTTTCAATAATATCGGCCTGGTTCATAAGCCTGAAATCAGCTTCGTCCTCATTTTTTATCCCGTGCCTTTCAAGCAGCAATGATGTGATTTGTTCTTGAACAGATTCCATCAAACTCTGATCGCTCGCGGTAATACTCACGGAGCTGATATGGTCGTTCCCCGTCAGATAGCGCTGTGAAGTCATGATTGGAATATAAACTGTATCATCGAAATTGTTAAATCCGCTGCCGCCTTTCGCTTCGGTAACGCCGATCACTTCAAAATTGATTCCATTTATCTTTATTGACTGCCCTACAGGATCGACCCCTTCTCCGAATAAATCATCACGCGTGTCTGGACCGAGCACTGCTACTTTCGCCAGAACTTTGGAATGATATTCCGTAATAAAATTTCCGGAATCGATTTCGATATTCCTGACCGAAACATATTCAGGAACCGTTCCTATTGTCTGGGTGCGCGTATTCGTTCCTTTCGCTGTAATTTGATATTGTCCGTTATCAGAAGGCGCTACCGCTTCTATGTTTTGCACTTCACTCTTAATGGCTTCTACATCTTCCCATGTTATCGTCTTGGCGCTTCCTGCCACTGATCTTACCCCGCCGCTTCTCTGCGCTCCCGGCTGGATCATGATAAGATTCGATCCGATCGACTGGATTTGTTCCGAAATGGAAGCCTGGGAGCCTTGTCCTATCGCGACCATGGCAATTACCGACCCCACACCTATGATTATACCCAAAACAGTAAGACCAGATCTAACTTTATTTGTGGAAAGAGACCAAATTGTTTCTCTCAATAAATCTCCAAGCATCGATTTAAAAACTGCTATCAGCAATTTAAAATTTTAAAATTTATTTTCATTTTACGATATGGTCGTTCGGCACATTCTCCACGTCCCTCTCGATTTTTCCGTCTCTTATATGAATGATTCTTTTGGCATAATCCGCAACATCCATTTCATGCGTTATGATAACTATCGTATGACCTTTCTCATTAAGCTCCTGAAAAGCTTTCATGACTATCTGGCTTGTTTTCGTATCAAGGTTTCCCGTAGGCTCGTCGGCAAGTATGATTAAAGGATCATTAATTAATGCTCTTGCAATTGCGACGCGCTGCATTTGTCCGCCTGAAAGCTGATTGGAAAGATTGAAAAATTTTTCCTCTTCCATTCCTGCATACAGCAGACACTTCTTTGCCCGCTCGATGCGCTTTTCTTTCGGCACACCGGAATAAAGCAGCGGAAGCATAACGTTTCTCAATACTGTTGTGCGCGGAAGCAGATTAAAAGACTGAAACACAAATCCTATTTTTTTTCTGCGAAGATCTGCAAGCTCGTCATCATTCAGTTTTGAAACTTCCCGCCCGTCCAAGAAATATTCCCCGCTTGTCGGAACATCAAGCTCGCCAAGAATATGCATAAGCGTGGATTTTCCACTACCCGACGGCCCTATAATAGAAACAAATTCTCCCTTTTTAATATTGAACGAAACATCATCAAGCGCGACGGTTTCCACATCTCCGTTCTTGTATACTTTTCTCAGATTCCTGCAATCGATCATAAATTTCACATCTTATTTTTTACATCCTTATCATCATATCTCTGCCAGGAAATCCCCTGGGGCCGTTCCTGTCATTTGATTTTTGGAGATCAGATTTCTCATCGCCTGAATCATTTGCATTTGAAGACTTGTGTGAATCCACCGCCCGTGTAACGATATTGTCGCCTTCATTTACGCCGCTTACTATCTCAGTTCTAGTATTATTCGTTATTCCGATTTCAATCTGGCGGTCTTCCGGAATTTGGCCGTTCATTACCTGCACATAGTTTTTCCCGTTTCTTGTTTTTATGGCACTGCTCGGAATGATAACAGCGTCTTCCTTGGAGTTCGTAATTATTTCAGCCGACACGTTCATCCCCGGCCTTATTCTGTCGTCAAGCGAATCAAAGGATATAACTATGCCATATGTGACAACTCCCGAATTTGTAGTTCCAAGCGCATCTATTTTTTCCACTTTTCCTGTAAGACTCAAGCCATCAATGGCATCAATGGCAACAGTAGCCGTTTGCCCGACTTTTACATTCGAAATGTCCACCTCATTCACCTGTACCTCGGCTTTCACCGTGCCCAGATCTCCTATGATTATCGGTGTCTTATCGCCGTTTCCCGAAGACGAATCATTAAGACTGTCTCCGTTTTCAATGTTTATCTCAATCACGGTTCCGTCTATCGTGGAAACGGCTCTTGTTTCAGAAGCATTTTTGAGCGCGTTCTGATGGGCCTTCCAGCTCGTTTTGACGTTTCTTTCCGCAACTTCCACGGAAATTTCTGCCGCATCAAGTTTCTTTTTTGTAATTTTTTTCTCCTCGGAATTAGAATCTTCATATACATTCTTGGCTTCTTTTTTGTTAGCTTTTGCGTTCTCCAAAGAAGCCATCGCCTGCAGATATGAAGAATATGCTCTATCCGCGTCTATGCTTAATTCATCATTATCTATCATAAAAAGCAGTTGTCCTTTTTTTACGCTGTCGCCTACGCTCACCGCCAAACCGTAAACCGTCCCTGAAATCCTAGGATCTACATTGACAAGCTGATCAACAATAATACTGCCGCTTGCGGAAACCGATGTTGCCATGGGGCCTTTTTGCGCCCTTGCCGTAACGTAGCGAACTTCTTTGCTTTCGGAATTCGCGCTGCTGTATAAATAGTAGCCCGTGCCGGCTGCGAGCAAAAACAGAATGATCCAAAAATATTTTTTCCTGATGGATTTCATTTATTTATGATTTAAATTAAAAATAATATACGACAACATATTATTATAATTTATTATAATTTCAATTCAGTTACAGTCAAGGAATATCCTGTATCAATGGCAAACGTTTTTCCGGGCCCGAAAACTTTTACGCCAGTGAAGCGCCTGGATATGCCATTTTTTCCGGGCAATTTTCGTCTTGCCTTATCTTAACATGCAAAGACCGCCTGTTCCAGCCTGGCGGAAAAGCCCTTATGAAGATGCCCATATTAAAAATTTAGCATTTTTCCTAGCTACTCCTATGCTTTAATTCCCCAAAAATATCGAAGCTTCTGAGAATTCTGCTAACTCATCATCGTCGACTCTCCCTATCACCGATTCAGCCATGCAAATTTATATTAACTCCAGTCTTTAATACGAGATTTATTTAATATATTTGCAGGCTTCCGCCATTTATACAAACTATTTGCACACGTACAGGCAAGAATCTATCCAATCCGAAAGTTTCTCCTGAGAGTCCACATATCCCAAGATGTCAAGCAAATTTCCTTTATGGAAACCAAGATGAAGATGTTTTCTTTCACCGTCAGTTTGTTCGCTGTAACCCCTTCCCAGCTTTCCGAGAACGTCTCCTTTGCGGATATTATCGCCGATCTTAGCATTCACCGATCCCAGATCAAGATGACCGTATATAACTGTGATTGAATCATTTTCAAGTTCGCATGCCTGAACCGCGACTCCGCCATAGCCCGTGGCGCTCTTTTTTGACAGCAGCCTGCCTTCACAAACAGCCCTCACAAAAACATCGGAATCCTGTTCCTCGGGAAAAACTTCAAAATCCGCCCCAGTGTGATATCCCGCAAATCTTTCCGGCTGGACAGGCGAACTGCCAGGGGAAATAAATATGCCAAAAGGTTTTTTTGTAACTCTTTCGGCCGCCCTGTCCAAAGGAGCAGCAAAATCAGAATTCTCCTCTTTCTTAACTTCTGCATCTTGCGCAACATGAAACACCGGAAAAGCCGTATCGTTCTTTTGCAGGAAAAATCTAAACAAAAGAAAAATCATCGAAAATACAATTATGGTGACGGAAAACATTATGAACAATTTTTTCATGATTTTTATCTCTGCTATGTTTCTTATTAACGCTCATTTTCAATTCGCTGTAAAACAACACATTTCCCTATATTACATTTTCCAACATTATCGGATATTTGCAAAATTACAATATAAAAAATAATTCATATCATTTATTGCTCATTCTTGTCCGTGTTTTTTTCATCACAGAATTCATACAATCACTTCCTTGAAATTATTTTGTTTTTGTACATTTCTTTGTCCGCTTTTTGGATCGCAGCATCCAGATCGCTGCTCAGCACAGCGTATGTCGCACCGATAGCGATGTCAATTTTTAACTTTTCCATTCCTTCAACCAATATTTCTCCCGCTTTTTCCTGAAGGCGAAGAACGACCGTTTCCACTTCTCCTTTTTTTATTCCTGGAAGCAATATGCAAAATTCATCTCCTCCAAACCTTGCAACCAGATCTTTTTCCCTGAATTGAGAATTCAAAAAATTTGCCGTTTTTTGAATAAGCCTGTCTCCCGCAAGATGACCGTAGCAGTCGTTAACTTTTTTAAGGCCATTCACATCGACCATAATCACGCCTCCGTTGAAATACCGGCGCTTCCTGTATCTTTCAAGTTCCCTTTCAAAATAATACCTATTGTAGACTCCCGTCAGCATATCATGCGTGCTCGAATATATTATGCGCTCTTCGGCCATTTTATGTCTTGTGATGTTCACGGCATATATTCTTGCGACGTTGTATTGGGGAGTAAGATAGATGGTCTCTGCAAAATATTCGCTTCCGACTCCGATTTCGCGATAGATCGGCCTCTTTTTGTTCTTCTGCAGACGTTTTAAGATGATATTTATGTCTTTCGGCAGAAATTCATTAAGGCCGCGTTCGCCACACAATCCGCGCAGCACATTTCTTGCCGCCCTGTTGGCAAATGTAAGATTCAAAGAAAAGTCTATTTCTATTATCGGATTCGGATCAAGTTTGGGAAAGGATGCCAGATGTTCAATTTTCTGTTCGGCCAATTTTCTCTCACTGGTATCGACAAACAGAATTGTGAATTTGCCCTTTCCGGGACTCGAGGAGAATGTTTCGTAGTACCGCTTTGTTACCGGGTTATAATTTTCAAAACGCACGGATTTTCCCGTCAATGCCACATTGCCATATATATCCACCCAGGTCGGCATTTCATCGTTGGGAAATATTTCTTTCATTGTTTTTCCCACCACATCGTAAGCCTTAAGTCCCGTAAGACGCTCGTAGGCCTTGTTTATTTCCAGGAAACGATAGTCGCAGGGAGCGCCGTGTTCGTCGCATATTATCTCGCAAAGAGCAAACCCCTCGTTCATCGAATCAAACAGGGATTTATACCTGTCTTTGCTCGGATCGGTTCCATGGCCGCGCTTTTCAATCCCTTTTGCGCCGCCGGCAAAAAAGAAAAAAAACTTCTGATTAAAGAGAATTAAGTTTGAAATTGAAAATACGATTATATTTTTTTCGGACTTCCCCCTTTCAAGACGCATGGTAATTTTTTTTGCCACTTTTTTCTTTTGATCGGATGCGGACATTGCTTTTGTAACAGAACATCGCGGACAACTTGTTCCCTTTCCGCACCCTTCCTCGGACAAATTTTCGCAGATCAAAAACTCTCCGATTTTTTTGTAGTAAGCACTTCCGGAAGAAGACTTGCGCAGCATTAAAGCTTCCTTGTTTGCCGCAAGAATCCTTTTCTTTTCATCAAGAACAAGCGCAGCAAACGGCATTCCAGACACCATTTCCTCAAGCTTGCTTTGCAACGTTATTTTTTGTTTAACGGACAGATTTTTCATTTAATTTTTTATTTTTAATCATCATTTGGCGAGCAGCCTTGAGCGCACTTTCCACATCCTTGCCGCTTTTGGCGTATGCTATCCCGATTGAAACACCGGAAAACCTGATCGAGCCCTCAGCTTTCATCCTGTTGACTTTCGATTTTATCCTTTCAGCAATCGCAAGAATCATTTTCCCGTTTGTATTCGGAAGCAGTATGCAGAATTCATCCCCTCCGATTCGAGCCACGATGTCTTCATCCCGAAACTCGTTGGAAATGATATTCGCGGTCGCCTGAATAATTTCATCACCGACGGAATGTCCGTATGCGTCATTGATTTTCTTAAGCCCGTTTATATCGGCTCTTATCACGCCCCCGTTGAAATCCCTTCTTCCCTTGAATTTCTGCAGCTGTTTTTCAAAATACAGCACGTTATGAAGACCTGTCAGCGCATCATAGGTGCTGATGTGCTGTATTTTCTCCCGCGCCGATTTCCTTCCGCTGATATCCTTCAGAATCGTATATATCAGATCCTTGCCCTTGTCTTTTATAAGAATGCTCATTTCCTCCACATCGATACATTTTCCGCAAGTTCTCAGGAGTTTTATTTCAGATGACGGCAATGCCATAATGCCGCAAGCCAGCGACTGAAATCTCTTTGCCACGAAAGAATGGTAGTCGGGTCTGATAAAGTCATAAATGCTTTTTCCGGGATTGGAGCAGAAAAATTTGGCGCCGCACAACCCTTCTGCCGCAGGATTTGCAAAAACTATCTTTCCTTTTTCATGCACAATAATGGCTTGGGGCGACAAGTCTACAAGAAGTTTGCCTCTCGCCTCTTCTTCCCTCATTTTTTTTCCTTTCGCGCGCAATTCATTGATATACAGACAATAGGGCTTCATCAAACCCGCTTCGACAATACCCAAATAAGCCAAATATGCGGATAGAACCATCAGGATATGCCGGATATCGCCTGAAGCTGCGAAAAAATACCGATTTCCGGCGAGCAAAAATTCAATCAAAATATTTGCAAACAACGACATCTCGATAAACAGGAAAACCAAATTGTCAAAACTGTCTTTTTTATAATGCAGAGAAAAAAGGCCGCCAATCGTGACGGCAAGTGCCGCATATCCCGCAGCAATCCCCAGCGGCGTAATTGTTCCGTCAGATAAGATGACTGCGGGAAAAATATTCCACTGAAAAATCGAAAGCAAAACAAAAGCCGTCACGGCGGAGTACGCAAAAAAACTCAAACCCGCGTTAATTCTTTTTCCGATCAAAAACGGCGCTCCGGCGAACGATGCGCCAAGCATAAAACGCATGACAATACTGACCTGTTCCTGAAGGTTTCGGTCATATCCGGAAAAAATATCCGCCTCGACAATGGACAACAAATGGAATACTCCGAAAATACCGACAAAGAAATACGCAATGCCCATCAGGGTGAAAAAGTTGTTCTTCAAATATCTGCGGGAATTCCATACAAGCAGAAAAATGCTCAGAAAAATGGCCACGCTGGCAATTTCAGCCAGTGAATAGAAAAATAGATCGCTTTTTGTTTTTGCCAAAAAGAGTGCCACGAGAATGATTGCAAACCTCATTACAGGCACCCCATAGGATGCAACACTCATATTCGTCTTTATGTTGCGGTTACTGAGAAACAATATTGATCATAAATTGCACACGCTTTCATCAAGCGGTTAATTATCTTGATACAATTAATATTCAAATATATTTCATTGATATCTGTTTTTTTCGGAGACGAAATAATCAGACAAAGCGAATGTATTTATTAAGGTAAAAATAAACTTGCATCTTTATGTGGACGCTGTTTATAATCCTGCTAATCCTGTGGTTTATCGGACTCATAACCTCCTATACTTTCGGAGGTTTGATCCATATCCTTTTGGTAGCAGCCGTGATACTTCTCATAATCCGGCTCATTCAGGGACGCACTTCCCGATAAACGCCGCCAAAAAGTCTGGTAAGGAATATATTCCTTACCAGAAATACGGCCCTTTGCTATACGCAAACGAGGTTCTTTAATGCAAAGCGCCGGGCGTCGACATTTGCATTTTGCCTGAATTTTGATTAATATTCGCGCAAAGGAGGTATTGGAGATATTAAAGCAATATAAGCACCTTAACATCACCAAAAAACAAAGAAAAAAGGAGAAGAAATGTCGACAACAAACAGTTGTGTTTTTATTGATACTGCAAACATCAATGCTTCATTCAGAAAAATAAAATCAAAACTTGGGCTGTCGGATAAAATCAAGCTTGACTTTGACAACCTGATCAAAATTATAACGGTTGGAAGCAACTTGGTCTCAAAATCCATATACGTGGAATCGAGATCATCAGATGACGGCAGCAGAAAATTCATTGATTTTCTGAAACACAGAGGTTTTAACGTGATCACCAAAGAGATCAAAGTAATTTCTCTCGACAACGGCGACAAGAAAAACAAGGCAAATTTCGATGCCGAGATAGCATACGACATATGTCAAAGCGTCTGGAAAAGAGAATGCAACAAGGTTTTTCTTTTCTCGGGCGATTCGGATTTTGCATATGTCACAAGGCAAATTAAAAATCTCGGCATAACCGTGGTCGTGATTTCCTCCAAAAACTCCCTGTCTCGGGAACTTTTGGAACTGGCGGACAATGTTGTTTACTTGGAAGATCTGCTGACAAATGAACACAACATAACATTTTCAAAACAATCATAAACGCCGAATGTTTTCCGCTTTTATAAAGCAGTTATTGAAGGCAATAAAAAATTCAAAACTATTCCAACAAACCTCCTTTGATTTAGCACCTGAGCCGCCTGAGCAGATTTTGCCAGACGGCTCTTAAATTTTTCAAATATCTTGGCAGATTTCTCGGCATTGTTTGCGCAAATTTATATTTTTGTGCCCGATGGCATTGCAATTAATTTTTCCGCATAACTTTTTCTCCCGCTTTTTTAATCAGCCTGAATACAATATTTTTCACATGCGTATAATGATATAATGCAGCTACGGCTGCCATAGAAGCTGATGTTTTATTAATTTGTTTTTATAAAACAACCATGAAAAAACTTTTTCATCTATCGATGGGACTTATCGTGCTGGCTTTTGTCGCCCATATAATTTTCACAAAAGCCGTCATGGATAGCGCAGAGGAAAAAAGCGGGCAACCATCAAAACCAAGCATAGTTTCCGAAAAAAAACAGAATCTTCCCAAAAATAACAAAAGAGCCATGAATCTGACATCCGACTCGATTCCCGTAATGGCGGAAAAGGAATTTGAAGGCTCCGACTTAAAATTGGATAAAGCGCTCAAAGAAACCGATGAGTACACAAGCTATCTTGCAACATACAAAAGCGAGGGTCTTAAAATTTCCGCGGTCATGAACGTTCCCAAAAGCAAGGGTCCGCTTCCGATCATAATTCTCAATCATGGGTACATGGATCCGAAAGTATACAAAAGCGGCAGCGGGGTTCCGAGAGAACTGGATTATTTTGCCAAGCACGGCTATGTTGTTTTTCAGTCCGACTATCGAGGATACGGAACGTCGGATCTTGATCCAAGCAATGATGTGCGCCCTCGCAGCGGCTATGTTGAAGATGTTCTGAACGCGATCAGCGCGCTTAAAAAATCCGATCTCGATTTTCTCGACAAGGAAAACATAGGTATGCTCGGACATTCGATGGGCGGCGGAATAGCACTTAACATCATGGTCACAAAACCTGACAGCGCGAAAGCGTACGTCCTGCTCGCTCCGATTCATTCCGACTATAAGGTTAACTTTGACAAGTGGGTCAAGACTGAATGGCCTGAAACCGCTCAGCAATTCTACAGGATTTATGGAACATATAAAGAAAAGCCCGAGATTTGGGAAAGCTTCTCGGCAAAAAATTATTTTGACAGAATAAACGCTCCCGTGATGCTGCACCAGGGTTCCGCCGACAGCCAGGTTCCCGCAGAGTGGTCGCGCGATCTTTTCCGTGACCTCAAGGATCACAAAAAAGACGTCGCCTACCATGAATATCCGGGCGAAGAACACGTTTTCTCATCTGGCGCGCATTCCGTCGCAATGAAAAAAACACTCAGCTTCTTTGATAAGGAATTGAAATAATCTTCTTATAAAAATCCCTGCCGAAAGCAGGGTTTTTTATTTGCTGGTAGCCCATATTCAAAAAAGCGCATTTTGCTTGATGCAAGCTGAAATGCGCAAACGTGTTTCTTTTGCCGGACAGATTATGCCTCATCGTCCCATTTCACACCCTTAGCCCCGAGATATTTCCGAATATTCTTCTGCATGACGCAGCGCACCGTATCGGAAGATATCTTGCCCTTGGCACGCACGGCTTCGAGCGCTTCATTGAGCCTTATGAGATTTTTCTCTCCGTAGTCATCCATCGTCTACCTCCTCTGCAAAAGATTCAACACCTATTGAATATAATAAAACACCGGCCGTTAGTCAAACAAAAAAAGCCGGTATTGTCGGCAATTTTTAATCTTCTGCAAGCGCCCCCAATTTTTAATTATACATCTTTTTTGACAAAAAGTCAAGCGATTAAACCGCTTCAGAAAATACTCCCAAAGCAGTCTAAAAATTACCGCGTTCGGTATAATTGCTAATCGCCATAACGAGCTGCACAAAAAGATATCCTATGAACATGTAGACGAGAAGCGCCACCAAAGTCGTGAATTCCACCACGTATCTCCCCTGAAGCGCCGGCGCCGGAAAAATGCCACTAAACGGATTGAGAAGCGGTTCAGTTGTCGCATAAAGCCATCTTACGAACGGGGCATTTTCGCTCGCCCCAAAAAGTCTGAACAAAAAACGAAATCCGAGAAAAAATGCTATCACTCCTACAATAAAATTTATGAATATTATCATAATTCTGAGCATAATTTTGATTAATCACGATTTGAATTTTTCATTTTATTTCATTGAAAAAACGGGATGTTTCTTACCGAATCGTATACGCTTGCCAAAATTGCAGCCACTGCCGCCGCAATGACGGTCGCGCCTATCGCCCACCCCAATCCATAGAAAATTCCTCTTAAAAAATTCCTGCCCGGCGAATTCGCCGATTCGATTCTGTCCGTAAGTTTTCTTACGCTGTTTATGAGCATGTTTACTTCCTCGTTCATAATTCTTATTACATTTATGCGTAAATTTTTACAACTTGCGATCCGGATGCGTCAAAACTTTTACACGTAAAGATGCGAATATTTTTCTTATCCAATACCATTTTTTGCCCATTTTAAGCCTAATATTGTAATAGAACGAAGGCTGTGCTTCTGTAATATTAAATTTTTTCTTTGAGTACTACATCTTGCAAGTAAGCATTAAATCCGAAAAAACCATGTACAAAATTCTGATTATGGGTAGCGGCTTTGTTGGACAAGCAACCGGAAAGTCGTTGTCTAAACTGGGACATGACGTGATTTTTTGCGACACAGACGAAAGGAAACTTAGAAACCTTGAAAGCGAAGGATTTAAAACGTGCAGAGAAAAAAATTTGGAAGAAATCAGTCCGGATATAATATTTTTGACGGTTCCCACTCCGACAAAAAACGGACAAGTCGATTTGAAATTCATACATTCGGCGGCAAAAAGCGTCGCCTCAAAAATAATCAAACGCGCGAACAATATTCCTCTTGTTGTCGTAAAAAGCACGGTTCCCCCCGGAACAACAGAACACTCAATTATTCCGATTCTTGAAACGTATTCGCAGAAAAAATCCGGACAGGATTTTGAAACAGCCATGAATCCGGAATATCTCAGGGAAAGATTTGCCGTCAAAGATTTTGAAAATCCAAGATTGATCCTGATCGGCTCAAATACAAAAAGGGCCCGGGAAATGCTGTGCAAACTCTATGACCCGTATGCAAAAAAATGCCAGATAGTTTCCGTAACTCCCAAGGAGGCGGAGATGCAGAAATACGTGCATAATCTTTGGAATGCGACAAAAATATCTTTCTTCAATGAGATACGGGCACTTTCGGAAAAGACCGGAATAAATCCCGACGCCATTTTCAGACTTACGATAAAGAGCGCTGAAGCGTCGTGGAATCCGGAATACGGAATTCGCAATTTCGGGCCATATGGCGGCAGCTGCCTGCCGAAAGATACCGTTGCCTTCCTTCATTGGTCGAAAAACCACGCCCAAACCGATCTTCCGCTGTTGAGATCCGTAATTAAAGTGAATGAAAATCTCAGAAAAGAATTGGCGCAACCGAAAATTTCAAGCGCGCAACCCGCAATCGGAGACAAAATGCATGAGATTCGGAATAACTGACAGCACAAATCATGATTGCAGAAACCATCTACAACATGCGAGAAATAATTCTGCTTTACGCACCTCTTGGAATAGTGGGAATCTGGCGCTGGAGCGTGTGGCTCTGGCAAAAAATACTCTCATTCCGTTACAGGCCGATTCCGCCGCTCGCTGAAAAAATTTTTTCCTACTCGATAATCACACCGGTGTACAACGAAGATCCTGAAGTTTTCGCTAGAGCTCTCATATCATGGAAAAATAACGAACCGGATGAAATCGTAGCTGTCATTGACCGAAGCGACAAGGCATGTATTGATGTTTTCAAAAAATTTTCCGCAATTTTTGCGGGAGCAAGACTTTTCATCACAGATGAGCATGGCAAGCGTCCCGCGCTCGGAAGAGGCATTAAAGCCGCCCGCTCACAAATCTTGGCGCTTGTCGATAGTGACACAATCTGGAACGAAGGAACCGCAAAAAATGCTCTCTCCCCGTTCCTTGATAGCAGTGTCGGGGGAGTTGCCACACGCCAGACAGTGCTGAATCCCAAGACGTTGGCCCAAAAACTTTTTGCCATACGGCTCAATCTCCGGTATCTTCACGAGTTTCCCTATCTTTCCGTCACGGGAAGTCTGCTGACCTGCCTTTCCGGCAGAACCGCTTTTTATAGAAAAAATGCCGTCCTGCCGATAGTCGATAAGATGATTCATGAGAAATTTTTGGGCAAAAAGTGCATAAGCGGAGAAGACAAAAGACTGACTTTCTTGATACAAAAAAAAGGATGGAAGATGAAATATCAGCAAGACGCTATCGTCAGCACTCCCGGAGCTCCCGAACTCGTGAAATTTTTTTCACAAAATCTGCGGTGGAGCCGCAACAGCTGGCGCACTGACATACGAGCATTCTTCAGTTATTTTCCGTGGAAACAAGAGCCGCCCCTGTTCGCATATCACCTTTTCGACAGAGCCGTACAGCCGTTCACATTGTTGATAGGTCCCATATATCTTTTCATTTTTATAAGCATGGGCTATTGGAACTTGGCTTTTATCCTGATCGCATGGTGGCTCATAAGCAGGACCATAAAACTTTTTCCACACTTGAGACGGAATCCGAAAGATATTTTCATCGTTCCGTTCTTCGTGATTGCTCAATACGTCCTGGCAATACTTAAAATTTACGGGTTGTTTACGCTCGACTACCATTCCTGGATCACGCGCTGGCACAAAAGCAGATTACGAAAAAAAACATTCATGGAACTTCTTCCTTCAAGAATGACCGCGATTTTCGTGGTAGGCGGACTGTCATTTGCGCTTGTGCAATATCAATATGATAACTTGCAAAATAGCGAATCAAAGCAACGACAAACGGCCATTGCTTATACGGAAGATTTTTCGCAATTTGACCTCAATGCAAAACAGCAAAATTTCCAGCGGAAAAGAAACGCTTCAAATACAGTGTCATACATCTTAAGAAAACCTGATTCGCCCAACTTCATAAATTGGCGGCTCAATCTTTCTCCCGAAGCCTCAAAAAAGATTCTTGCACAGCGGCAATCGGGCTTTTCCGCGTCACCGGGGACAAAATTCCATATCAACATCGAAGACTTGAAAAATCCCATCTCTGCGGACGATCTCGATCCCATAGGAATGCCGCTAGTTTTTTACAATTCCTATACGAACACGATTCGCCTCAAGGGAAAAGGCTCGGTGGTGACAATTCCTTATGCGGCCAAAGTCTTGAAAAGTGCGGGCATAACCGAACCTCTCGAGGAAATATCTCCGGGCGAATGGATACTGAGAAGCGACCTGTATGTTTCAGACGGGGTTACGCTGATCATGGACAAGAAAGACATGAGATCACTGAAAATGAAAAGTGAGCCTGATAATTTCGTCAAGCTCCATTCTTACAACGGAAGCATCCTGATCAACGGGATAATGGTAACTTCGTGGGATGAAAAAGAATCGAGGCCCGACTATAAATATGAAGACGGCCGTGCATATATCCGCGCGAAAGAAAACGGAAGGATGGATATCCTTGATTCCGATCTCGGATATCTCGGGTATCCGAGATTTTCCATCATCATGGGACTTCCGGAAACAGAAGGAGCGATATATGGCATTTCATGGAAAGTCAACAACAGTTCGATCGGAAAATCCGTGATTACCGGCATCGTGAAAAATAACAGGATCCACCACAATTATTTCGGGTTGTATACGTATGGCGCAACCGGCATGGTGATAAGCAACAATGAGGTCTACGAAAATGTACAGTACGGGATCGACCCGCATGACGACTCCAATAATCTTCTTATTGAAAATAATTATGTGCACAATAATGGAAACCATGGAATAATCGTCTCAAAAAGGGTTGTTTGCAGCACGATCAGAGGCAACGTTTCGGAACGGAACAGGCTCCATGGCATAATGCTGGATCGCCAGTCAAATTACAATCTGGTGGAAAAAAACATCGCATCCGCCAATGTGAACGGCATAGCGATATATGATTCTCATTCCAATTTGATCAGAAACAACACCTTCGTGCAAAATCGTTTCGGCGTAAGAGCAAATGTAAATTCCTCAAACAATATGATTTTTGCAAACACAATGAAGAAAAATGAAAGAGGAATTTTCCTTTACAACGATGCAAAAGGAAATCTGATCTCGGGCAACACAATACGCGAAAACGACCAGGGAGTTTATTTCAAAAAAGCCAGAGAAAACGTGCTTTTCGACAAGCTTGGCTGGAATGACAATAAGATAAACATAAAACTTGATGACTATTCTCGAAGCGGGAATTTCATCAGAAAGCCGGGAGGCGTTGAATAAATTTTTTTTCGATGCGTATAAATCTTATGATGCTTTTCTATGCGGATACTCTCCGTTCCTAAAACATTCTTAACAACTTTCATAAAACGAAAATGAGCAAAAATTTCAAGATCATAATTATGTTTTTGACGGTTATCGCCGCCCTTGCAGCGATAGCAATCTTTGCAAGAAAAAACTTAAAAGAAGATTTTCAGGATACCGCACCCCGCGAAATTTTTAGTGATATGAAAACCACGGAAATTCCGGAAGAAAAAAAATACACCGCCGAGGAAATATCATATTACATAAATCCTTCGGGCAGCGATGAAAACAACGGAAAGACGCGGGAAACTCCCTTCAAAACCATCCAGAAAGCAGTTGATCTCGCAATGCCGGGAGACGTGATTTATCTTTTGGACGGAAACTACGAGCAGGACATCATTTCAAAAAGAAACGGCACGAAAGAAAATCCCATTACAATAACCGGATCCCACGCTGCGGCAGTTAAGGGAGGCGGCGGAGCAAGAGCGATTGAAATCAATCATGATCATATCGTCCTTGAAAATTTCACCATTGACGGATTGCACGGAGATCCGAAGAAGCAATCGGGCTACAGGGATAAACTTATCTACGTGCAAGGAAAAGAAAAAGGTTCCGGAGTAACGGGACTTAAAATAACAAGAATGAACATAAGAAACGGAGGCGGAGAATGCATAAGACTGAGATATTTTGCTCAAGAAAATGAAATATCAAAAAACACCATTCAAAATTGCGGAGTTCATGATTTCGTCTTCAACGCCGGCGGAAAAAATGGAGAAGCAATCTACATCGGAACGGCTCCGGAACAAAGAACAGACGGCAAGAATCCCACAAGCGACATAGACAGATCTGACCGCAATTGGATACACGACAACAAAATAGACACCCGCGGAAATGAATGCGTCGACATCAAGGAGGATTCCTCGGAAAACATCGTTGAGAATAATTCATGCACAGGGCAAAAAGACAAGGAATCCGCCGGACTTGATTCGCGCGGCAGCGGAAATATTTTTAGAAACAATGAAGTTTTCGGCAATTTGGGAGCCGGAGTAAGACTTGGCGGAGATGAAAAAGATGACGGAATTGAGAACGACGTGTATTCAAACATAATCAGGGACAATCGCAGCGGCGGAATAAAAATAATGAGAGAGCCGCAGGGGAAAATATGTTCAAATGATATGGCAAGAAACGGCAAAGGAAATTTTGTCGGAGATTATGCGGAAAATTTTTCCAACAAAGAATGCGACTAAGCAAACAACATTTAAATCATTTCTCTTGCCTTCATCGCCATTATTTTTGCCGACAGTCCCAGATTTAATTTTTCTCCTATATTTTTCTCGGAAAAAGGAAACACGATGTTTTCTTCCTTTGCGACATGATCATCTATGACCTGCTGCATCTCACGCACCTTATTTTCATACTCAACCAACCCTCCATCAAAATCCCTGAGTTCGTTTATATAACCGCGGACTTTGTTGTGTTCCTGAATGCTTTCTTCAATCATTTTTTCGCCTTCCATTGATACGCTCCTGACCTCGGGATAGAAAAGCTCTTCCTCGATTTTTGCATGTGTTTCGAAATTTTTGAATATTCTTTCCGCCAGCCTCTTTTTGTCATCGAAATCTTTTTCATCGCCCAGATCGATGAAAAGCTCCTTAACTTTTCTATGATCCCTTTTTAGGATTTCTATAGGCATTTGTTCCATATGATTATCAATTAATATTTATACGTGAAATACAATCGCTAAAATGAAAAATTTCGCTTTTAGCTTGAAATTATCAGCCTTCATTTTTGTACTATTGGAAGACATAGGGTTTACTAGAAAGGAGGCAAAAAAATGAAGAGCAGCAACAGAGGTTTGGCAAGCGCAGACAAGAAAACGAGACGTGAGGTTGCCAGAAAGGGCGGCCGGGCTGAACATGAAAAACGAGGGCTCCAGGCTGCCGACAAAGAAACAAGACGAAGAGTTGCAAGAGCAGGCGGGCGCGCATCGCGAGGAGGCCGCAGCAGATAAAACCATAACTTTTTACTTTACATCAAAAACAAGCCGGAAAGAAATGAAAAAATTTCATCCCTCCCGCATCTTTTTCCCGAGAAAATCGACTATTTCTTTGTCGCCGACATAACAATTTTTGCCATCCCACAAAAGCGGCACGCCGATTGAATTTTCTTCGATGCCGCAGGATAATGCTTTTTCCCTCAATTCTCTTGCATTCGCGCTGTTAAAATAAATTTCTTTCCTGGAAATGCTCACTTTTTCTTCCACATTATTTTCACTTATAAATCTTTCTACATTCGCGCAGTGGGGACAGCTTTCCCCGTAAAACAGAGTCACCCCGTTCGGTGACTGCGGGTCCTGCCCGAAGAATTCTCTGCTTTCTCCTCCGAAAAGAACGAAAGCCAAAAAAGCCGCGGCAATGACGGTAAAAATAATAGATATTTTTGTTTCTTGTTGCATAACATTTTATGCCGATCTATTTCTGCCGAAAGAAAAATTCACAAAAATTCATTCCGGAAAAAAATTCCGAATTCCTTCGGAAGCATATTTTCGATATCGCGTATTTCATTTTTGGCAATGTGTTTTCCGAGTATTTTAAAAACGCCCCTTATAGTTTTTTCCGTCGATATGTCCGGATCGCTCGGAAATTTTCTTTCCACTTCTCCGATAAATTCAGCCCTGTTGAATTTCACCGGCATTTTTGACGGCTTCCATCCTTCATAATAAGCGCCGCGTATCAGCATCGGAAGCTGCGCTCCGAAGTCAGCGGCTTCTTCAACGGTAAGCCGGTCCCGCACCGTCTGAATAACCGCCTTCAAAAGAGAATACGCCCTGTTCCTGCTGCCCAGCCATTCAAATTCATTTTCAATATCCTTGAGAAGCAGATTTGATTTTTGGATTGTGCTGTCGAAAACACCTTTCTTCGGCATATAATTTTGCTGATTTACTTTTAAGTACTGCAAAAGAAAAACAATTATTTCAGCGCGACATGATGAATCGCAACATATTTAAAGCTTCCCTCGAAAGGAAGCTTTAATCTGTATTCTATTTCCATCCATCTCGTCCGTAACTACTTGCGCTTGGAGTTGCCATTGCCATGTTTTTTGTCATTGTCTTGCACCCCTTTATCTTTCTGATACTTGCCGTCATGCTTTTTGTCATACCTGTCATTGCCACACTTCTTTTTTGAGCAATGGTGACGTTTGTCTTTCTTGTCCTTGTCCCCGTCTTTCTTGTCCTTATCATTATCGTCATCGTCATCATCATCGTCGTCATGTTCGTTATTGTTTCCGCCCACGCAGGCATTCTCGTTCCAGCTCCAGCGCGCATGATCACCGCATCTCGGAATCCAGTTCCAGCCGGCATCCACTTCCCTTATTTTCGCGAGCAATTCTTCCTTGCTGTCGATGTCATAACTATCCTGCTCGCGTTTCCTGTCTTTGCGGTCATCGCCGTTGCCTCCTTTGCAACGATCCTCATCCGTATCCCATACCGCATTATCTCCGCAGTTCGGGACCCAATCCCAACCGGCATCAGCTTCTTCCACGACCTCCAGAAGCTCCTGTTCGCTTGTTATCATGCTTCTTGCATCAGCTTGGGACGCCACACAGCCGATTCCAAAGACCGAAAGTGCAGCCAATAGGAGAAACTGCAATCCGCCTGTTTTTAGTCTTTCCATAGCATTTTAGGTTAATTATTAGATAAGATAAGGCCTTAATCCTATCAAAAAACAGCTGCAATCATTAATACAAAGACGTTTTTGGCTTGTTTCAAAGGCTTTTGCTGTTAAAAAAACGACTTGTATATAAAAAGCCGCTTTTTATTTTATTTTTAAAACTCCGTCGATTTTATTGCCTCAGCACAACATATACCATATATAAACCTGAAATCAGGGCAATAATTATGAGAAATCCCAGAATAGAACCGAAAAAATCACTCCAATATGCCCCGATTGCCGCTCCAATCGACAAAAGAGCCAGCTTGAATATTCCCAATTGCCGCCAAGTAAAAATATAAGATCTGAATATTCGCATTTTTTAAATTTAAATTTTAGACATTATTAAATACAATCGTAGTGAAAATTATGTTCTTCCCGGCAAACCAGCAGAAAAACTATTTTTGAAATACAAACGTTTCCCAAAAATCATCTTTTTCTCCGCCCAGACGCCATAGCGCCACCTTTCCAATTCCGTGCCTTTCAAACAGTTCAAGCTTTTTGCAGATACTTTTTTCATTCTCGGTCCAAACAATGTAACTCCTGCCATTTTTGCGGTACGAAAAATTTACGCTTTTTTCCAATTCATTCCATTTTTGAACTGCTCCGCTGTCCATCCTTATCTTTTCCGCGTCCTTAATGTTGAGTTCTTCTTCAAGTCCGGTTGCTTTTCCGGACGGCAAAATTTCCCAGGCTTCAGCGTAGAGCGGAACACCGGCAAATATTTTGCTCTTGGAAGCTTTGGCATCGTTTATCGCATACGCGAGAATATCTTTGACCCAGCGCGCCGAAGCGACAGGCCCGGGAGAGCTTTGCGGATAGTGTTCGCCGTAGAGTTCAAAATACAAATGATCCGCCTTGGATGAAATCAGCCTAAGATCCTGCGCGTGCGAGCCGTTGTCTTCTTTCGGATCGTCCTCTGATGTTTTCGGCAGAATTGAAACTCCAAGCATCTTGTTTTTTCTGTGCAGCGCGTCCGCAAGCTCTGACACAAACAGCGAAAACATTTCCTTCTGATCGGCTTTCATCATCTCATAGCCGATATTTGCGCCGTCGAATCCGTTACTTTCCACAATGGACACAATTTCCCTGATATGTTTTTTTCTCGCGTTTTCGTTTTCAATTGCCTTTCGAACCCTCTTATGATCCCAATCTGTTTCGGTTTCATAATATTCCGGAAGATTCACAATTGTGGCAAAAACCTTAACTCCTTTCTTCTGAGCATTCCTCAGCATTGCGATATCTTCTTTTGTATTGTCATATTTTTTGACCGAGCCGTCTTCGTCAAGCTTGTACCAAAAAAATCCCAGATAATCTATGTACTGGGAATTTCTTTCAAACGATCTGAACGCATTTTCCTGATCCCAATACGGAACCCACGCCATAACTTCAAAATCCTCAAGTTTGGAACCGCATTTGATGGCTTCCGATTGCCCCGAAGGATGACGGTAAAAAACCAGCGCAAGCGCCAGAAAAATAAGAGCGGCTATTATTAACAAGACATCATGTCTGGACATCAGGTTTCTGAAAAAATATAAGCACTTCAAAACATAGTACAATATTCGTCGAAAAGACCTTGCGCAACTTTCGCTGAAAAAGAAAAAAGCCTTGCGATATCATATGTCGCAAGGCCGTGTTCATCGGCTCGTTTCATTTTCCGAGCCGCGCTTGATATTTTGCCGGTTCATTTTCAGGCCAGACTTCCCAAGTCTCGGGAACTTCGTCTCCGATGTGAAGCTTGAAAAACTCATCCGGAGGCTCGATGAATATCATCCTTCCGTCGCTCCTGCGCTTTGCCAATCCTCCGGCTGATGTGCGATAAGTGATATCCTCGCGCGCTTCCTTCCCTTCCATATACCCTCCTCCTTATCTTGCATTTTTGTTAAAGATGCTTCCTGTAACTGAAACATCAGATTACCATAAAAATTGTTTTTAGTAAAGCATGACAGTCCAAGCCGATCCAAACACAAAGGCTTTGAAATATTTTCAAAATTCCGCATCCGTCGAAAATGAAAATACGCCTATTTATTAATGTATTAAAAAAGAGCTAATTGCTTGATCTACAGTTATATTTTATCTCAACCTTCAGCCTTGCCAACTGCAGAATCTTTTGATATAATGCCTACGTTGCTGAAAAAGCAACATTTTTAAAAATCGAATATTCTGGCGTATCTGCCTGCCGCAGCCAAGACACAACTAAAGAGAAAAATATCTAAAAAGCTAATGCGGCAAATAACTTTCAAAAAACATTATTCCGGCGTAGCGCAACGGTAGCGCAGGGGACTGTTAATCCCTTGGTTGTAGGTTCGAATCCTACCGCCGGAGCCAAATTGTATGTTCAGCGTTTGTTGGCTCGGCGCAAAGCGCCTCGGCATGCGCTCTGCGGGCGCTAAGAGCTGATTTTAAGAGGATTTGCCACGCTCCGCGTGGCTCAAAAACCAATTCCCGTTCCCGCAAAATTCGGTTCGAGCCAATCTTTTTTAGAAAATCTTTTTTCTCAAAAAGATTTTCCTGCAAAGCGATAATTGCGGCTTGTTTACTGTCTAAAATGAATTTTTTAGCAGGTTCGAGCCAATGATTGCCGTTTTGCTCAAAATCCTTTAATTTTTCAGAAATCTCAATCTTTTGGTTGAGGATTTTTTGTTTTTTTGCGGTGTATTCTACTTTGTTAATTGTGCCGTCCAGATGAGCGTCAAGCAAAGTATCCAATTTATCCTCAAGCCCCTTTATTTGAGATTTTAGATTTTGAGCAAAAACGGCTCCGTCTTTGGCTTCCTGTTCTTTGTCTTTTTCAAGTTCCGTAATCATTTTATCAGCCCAAGACGGAGGCAAAGAAACTTTTTGAATTTGCTTATTTATCTGATCAGCCAAAACTTCCTCGCGAATATATCCTTGCGAGCATTTTCCTCGCTTTTTCGTGCAACGATAATAATTGTGTCCTTTTTGCGTTTCGGAAGTTATGGCGCAACCGCACTCACCGCAAAACAAAAGTCCGCGAAAAGCAAATTCTTTAATTTTTCTCTTTTGCGGACGGGAGCGGTCGGATAAAACCTTTTGGCATTTATCAAAAAGTTTCTTTGTAATCATTGGCTCATGCTTTCCTTGCCATAATTCGCCGTTATATCTAAACATTCCGTAATAGAAAGGATTTTTTAAAATACTTTGCACCATTGAAACGGAAAGCATTTTTTCATTTCTGGTCAACAAGCCGATGTCAAAAATTTTGTCTCTTAAACTTTGAAGGGAATAATTTCCAGTTGAATACAGCTCAAAAATTTTCCGGACGAGGCGAAATCTTTCAGGATCTTTTATCATTGTGTGATTTTTAAAATCGTTCAAATAGCCAAGCGGAGCATAGCCTGGCATTTCACCTCGCCTTAATTTTTGCCTTAAACCTCTTTTTGTATTCTCTGAAAGATTATCAACAAAATATTTTGACTGCCCAAAAGCGATATTCAACATGAATTTGCCTTGCGGGGTCGGCTCAAACCAAAATGTCGGAAATTTCAAAAATTTGATTTTCTCGCTGTCTATTAAAAAAATAATTTTCCCGCCGTCAACAGAATTGCGAGCCAGCCTATCGGGATGCCAAGCCAAAATGCCGTTTGCTTCGCCTTTTTCTATTTTATCCAGCATATCGTTGAAAACTGGTCGCCCCGGCTCTTTGGCTGTCTGTGATTCGCGGAATGTATCAATAATTGTCAGATTTTCTTTTTCCGCCAATTCCCGCAATTCTGTTTCCTGCGCGTCTAAACTCAAAACTTGTCTGTCATCTTCGTCTGTTGATTTTCTGATGTAGAGAAAGTATTTGTCCATAGTTTTGAAAAATTATTTTTTTAATGATATCGCTTTTGTGCAATCCCGACATCCGTCGGGATAATTATCGCTTTGCACCTCGCCCGTAGGGGCGAGAAAAAAAGATTGGCTGTTTCGCATTCGCGAAACCTCAAGTAAACTTGAGCGAACCGAATTTTGCGGGAATGGGAATTGATTTTTGAGCCACGCGGAGCGTGGCAAATCCTCTTAAAATCAGCTCTTAGCGCCCGCAGAGCGCATGCCGAGGCGCTTTGCGCCGAGCCAACAAACGCTGAACATACAATTTGGCTCCACACTCTGAACGAAATCCGAACTTTTTTTCGCGAAAATCCGGACGCTGAATTTTGAAAAACTTTTGCGCTCGGGCGGGCAAAAAGGAAGGGGGTTGGGGGGAAGGAATTTTTGCCCGCCCTCGCTTTTCCGCCGCCGCCGAATTTCGTATTTTGCTTTGCAAAATGCGCCGCCAATACAGTTGCGCTTGACCCGCCCAGCCTATTCGCGCGCAACATCAAGGAACTCCCTAAATAATTTATAAATCTGGTATATTCCATTTTGGCATATTACACTATGGAATATAACATATAAACATAAATACAACAAGTATGAATAAAGCGATTTATACAAAAGATCATAAGTTTATAGTTGAGCAATTAAAAAAAGCTCGTATTGAGGCTGGCTTTGACCAAGAAAAGGTCGCTGAATTATTAAAGAAAACTCAATCTTATGTTTCTAAGATTGAGGCTGGCCAAAGGCGAATAGATATTGTTCAATTAAAAGAATTCTCGAAAATTTATAAAAAAGATTTAGATTATTTTATTAAAAAATAGTATGACCAGAAAAGATATTGTTATTTTTATTTCGGGATTAACAAAACAAGACCTAAGTTTTGATGACTACTCTCAAAAAATAATTGAGGTTGTTTCAAAATTTAACCTCGAACAGATTAAAGAAAGTTTATTGGAATGTGGTGTAATTCCGGAATCTTTTAATCACGATTCAACCGAAGAAAAATTATATTCTAAATATACCGATGTTTTATTGGCAAAAGCCCTTGAATATTTAGGAATAAAATCAAGCGTTGTTAAACAAAGGGCAGATTCTGCTGATGTTGAAGGCATAACATCTGAATATTCAATTGTTGCTGATGCAAAAGCATTTAGATTAAGTCGAACTGCAAAAAATCAAAAAGATTTTAAAGTTGAGGCTTTAAGTAAGTGGAAAAAAGACAAGGATTTCGCTTGCTTGGTCAGTCCTTTGTATCAGTATCCGAAAAATTCAAGTCAGATTTATAGACAAGCAATTGATAAAAATGTCACCCTATTATCCTACATTCACCTCGTTTTTATGTTATCGCAAAAAAATGCTAACAAATACAGCTATAAATCACTTTGGCTGGTTAGCAAAAAACTAAAGGGAGCAAAAGATGCTATTTCTTATTGGAAAGCTATTGATAAGGAAATTGCAAAAATTTTCAATAAGAAAGTATCTGAGATTGAAGATAGCAAGAATATAGAGATGGAGTCGATGAAAAATGCGGCAAAAGAGGAAATGGGCTATTTGGAAAACAAGATCAATTCAATAAAAGTTCTATCTCACAAAGAAGCTATTCTGCGGCTTGTAAAAAGCGAGAAGCTTGATAGTAAAATAGCGCAAATCAAAAAAGTTTCAGGCCTAAAATAGTTTTGATTGAGATTTTTTATTTCTGATTGATTTTGGTGTTATATAATTTTCGCTTATTCTTTTTTTTGCAATATCACAATATCTATCTGATGTGTCAAAGCCGATGTATTTTCGGTTTATTTTTTTTGCGGCAACTAAGGTCGAACCCGATCCCATAAAGGGATCTAGGACAACTTGATTTTCACGAGTAGTTAATTTTATTAAGTACTCAAGCAATGCAACAGGTTTTTGAGCCTCATGAAAATCACCTTCATTTCTTTCAAAACCAAATTTCAAAATATTGGTAGGAGATTTTCCTTCAATCAAACATTCTTCAACATTCATCGCGCCAACGCCATTTTTCAAAACATTATCAGTGATAGTTATTTGATATGGCTTAAACAACCAAGCAATTGGTTCATAAATAGGTGCAAGATTTCCAAGCTTCCAACCCTCCCATTCCTTAGCTTCTTTTGCCAAACCTCTTTTTTCAAGAATTCCGCTAATCGCTTGTGCTCGATGATGTGCGCTTGGCTTTTCCCATGCTAATACATCGCGCACTAAGAATCCGCTTTCCTCAAACGCAACAAGTGCACGATGTAATGTCCTTCTTGCCCCAAAGATAAACAAGCTCCCGCCTTCTTTTACAAGAGGGAAAAGTTTTTTTGCCCACGAATAACACCAGTCTTGATATTCTTTTGGTATGTTCTTATCAGCACTTGACCAGCCATTTATTGGTTTACCCCTCCTCTTAAAAGCATTTTTTCCTTCTTGTGCCGGCGATTTACCCAAAAGAGCAGAATTT
>Ga0208694_1000354_pt1 | contig 69346 bp, 58 predicted proteins | sample AD_UKC078_MetaG_FD_184442 | JGI IMG/M metagenome (GOLD analysis project Ga0208694, IMG submission 184442) | Active sludge microbial communities of municipal wastewater-treating anaerobic digesters from USA - AD_UKC078_MetaG (SPAdes) (version 2) | ecosystem: Engineered > Bioreactor > Anaerobic >...
GGAGGTTGCCGTGTCTAGATAGTCGGCTCCGGCCTCCGCACTCTTGAGGTAAGTCATGTCGGCCAGGCCGGTAGTGAAATGGGAATGCACTTCAAGGGGAATGGCATGCCGCTTCTTTATCTCCGAGACGAGCTCGTATGCCGTACCGGGTTTTAGAAGGCCCGCCATGTCCTTTATACATAGCGAATCGGCACCGAATTCGATCGCTCTGTCGGAGAGCTCGACGAAATACTCGATACTGTGCACCGGGCTAGTGGTATAGGACATGGCTATCTGGAGATGCATGTCGTACTTCTTGATGGCCTGAGTCGATTTCTCGAGGTTTCTGAAGTCGTTCAGCGCATCGAAGACCCTGACGATATCTATGCCGTGCCTGGACATCGTTTCGACGAAGAGATCGACTACATCATCCGCGTAGTTCCTGTATCCGAGAAGGTTTTGACCCCTGAGAAGCATCTGGAGTTTTGTGTTCTTGAACTCACCCTTCAGAGCGTCCAATCTTTCCCAGGGATTCTCGTTCAAATACCTCACGCAGGAATCAAAGGTCGCGCCTCCCCAGACCTCGACGGCGTGGTAACCCACTCTATCTACCAGGGCAGCTACCTCTAGAAGCTCACCCGTCGTAACCCTCGTAGCCAGTAAAGATTGATGCGCATCTCGCATCGTAGTATCAACGAAACAGACTTTTCTCAAATCGATGCCCCCTCTCTGTGTACAATACTATGATAGAGGAGTGATGTTATGTGTTCAAATAAAAGAGATTACGAATTTGACATAGTTGTCATCGGAGCCGGTCACGCCGGTATAGAGGCGGCACTTTCAAGCTCCCGTATGGGTCTGAGAACACTGGTTCTGAACATAAATCTCGATACGGTCGGATGGGCACCCTGCAACCCCGCCATCGGCGGCCCCGCAAAGGGGGTCGTCGTTAGAGAGATAGACGCCCTGGGTGGAGAGATGGCCAAAACTACCGACGAAACATCTTTGAACATAAGAGTTTTGAATACAAGCAAAGGTGCGGCCGTCAGGGCCCTGAGGGCACAGATAGATAAATACGAATACAGTAAACTAATGAAGAGAAAGCTTGAGGAACAAAACGATTTATCGCTCCAGAGCGGAATAGTTACGGACATCGAAGCCGAAAACGGGCGGATCGTCGCCGTAACGACGCACTTCGGTCTAAAATACTCGGCTAAAGCTGTGATCGTCACCACCGGGACCTTCCTGGGAGGGAAGATCTTCATAGGCCCCAGGGAATTTCCGGCCGGAAGACTCGGAGAGTTCCCCGCGACAGAATTATCCCGTTCGCTTATAAAGCTGGGATTCAACGTAAGACGCTTCAAAACAGGTACTCCAGCGAGGATCGCCGGCCGGTCCATAAATTTCGAAAGGATGGAACGTCAGGACACGTCAAGCTCTCCGCTGGCCTTTTCACACTTCAGCGAGCCCTTTGTGCTCGAAAACAATCACCCTTGCTGGCTAACGAGAACCAACGATAAGACCCACGAAATAATAAAAAGAGACCTCCACTTCTCTCCACTGTATGGAGACGTAAAGCTTATAAATTCACGCGGACCGCGTTACTGTCCGTCAATAGAGGACAAGGTAATAAAATTTTCCTCGAAAGACAGCCATCAACTCTTTGTCGAACCGGAGAGCGCTTCGAGCAACGAGTATTATCTGAATGGCCTGTCCACGAGTCTGCCTTATGAAACACAGCTGGAGATGATCAGAACCATCCCCGGTCTTGAAAAGGCCGAGATTGTCAGGCCGGCCTACGCCGTAGAATACGATTACATAGATCCGACGCAACTGTACCCGACGCTTGAAAGCAAGATTGTCGAGAATCTCTACTTCGCCGGTCAGGTCAACGGGACGAGCGGCTACGAAGAGGCCGCCGGCCAGGGACTTCTGGCAGGGATAAACGCCTCCGCAAAGCTGCTCGGTCTCCGGCAAATGATCGTGGGGCGATCGGAGGCTTACATCGGCGTCATGATAGACGACCTTGTCACCAGGGGAGTGGACGAACCTTACAGATTGCTCACCTCCAGGGCCGAGTACAGACTCCTGTTGAGACACGACAACGCCAGTCTCAGATTGGTCGAGTACGGATACAGGTATGGACTGATACCGAAATGGTTTTTCGAAAAGATTTGCAGATTGAAGGAAGAAGTCGCGAAGCAGATCGACAGACTCTCGAAAATTTCTATAAAACCTTCGGGAAGACTCAACGATCTTCTCGTTAAAGCCGGAAGCACAGCGATCGATACAACCGTAAAGTTCATCTCCCTGCTGAGGAGGGCCGGCATCGGATACAACGATCTCGAGGAATTCGATCCTCAGCCACTTAAGGATCAAGATTTGATCGAACAGGTCGATATAGAAACCAGGTACGGTGGATATGTGGAAAGGTTGAAAGAGGAGATCAACAGGCTGGGCGAGCTGGAAAACGAGTCCATTCCTAGAACCCTGAACTACGATGAAGTGGCCAATCTCTCGACCGAGGGAAGGGAAAAACTCAAAAAAACGGCTCCGGAATCTCTCGCGCAGGCGATGAGAATACCCGGTATCACTCCTTCGGATATAATGAACCTCTCGTTTCATCTGAGGATGAAAAAATGAAAGACGCTCTATACACGATCATTTTGAAAGAAACAACTGCAGAGTTTTCTCAAGATCTCTATGTTCAATAGACTTTCCATCTTTGAGAAGAGCGAATGCAGCCTTTATGACAAGGATTCTTGGATACCTGACTGTCATCTCTTGAACGGGATCGACAGATGTCTGAAGTCCTGCAAGACTGCTATCAAGCATATTATCATCTCCTGAACCTCTTGACATAAGCCAAGAGGGATATTATAATCAATTCTGTGTTCGGGCTCGTAGCTCAGTTTGGTTAGAGCTTCCGGCTCATAACCGGGCGGTCGGTGGTTCGACTCCACCCGAGCCCACCAGAAGGCGGCATCAAGCCGCCTTTTTTCATTATAATTCTAGCAGTTTCATCGGGATTATTCAAGATAGTTTTCTTTAATTTAACTTTAACGAAACTCTGAAGAGACCACCCCGAATCTTATTTTGTGTACAATTGCCGATTTGCAGTATGGTAAACTATTTTTCCATCTACGAAGGTTATTTCCGATTCCGCCTCCCCCATGCCATCCAGAAGATTCACGGAAGAAACAAAGAAATCTGCCTCGTCGCCGGGAAGTAGAGAGCCCCTCTCCTCCCTGTTTGCCAGACAGTAACCGGCCTTTGTGTACATCTCCAGCGAGTCTCTTCTTTGAAAGAATCTATCGGCCGATACCAGATTCGGCAGTACAGAAGGACTTTCAACTGGCGAATCGGTCGAAAGAGCCATTCTGATTCCCGCGTCCCTCATTCGTCTGAAAGGGTAAGCATTTTTTATCCGTGCCTCTCCAAAACGGCCGGGAGCGATATGTGCGTCGGAATCGAAGAAAACCGGCTGAATCGAAGCCGTCAATCCCAGGTCGGCGATTCTGTGGATCTCTTCCGGAGATGCTATCTGTACGTGTATCAGTCGGTGCTTCAATTCAAGGGCTCTAGAACCGTGAAAGGCTTTCAACGCTTCTTCCAGCGATCTATCGCCGATAACATGGATACATAGTTGAATTCCTTCACGGTCGGCCCTTTCGACGATACTTTTCAGAGTTTCGCAATCCATGTATAGGACACCAGTTTCACGGGGCGAATCGGAATACGGTTCTTTCATAGCCGCTGTCCTTGCTCCGAGAGAGCCGTCCAGATATATCTTCGCGGCGATAACTTTGAAAAACCTCGTTTCTCCGTTTCTGGCCATACTGACCATCGAAAGCTGATCAGGTCTTTCCACGGCTATCTTTTCGAATACTCTTATGTTGTCTATTCGCTTCAAACTCTCAACCAGCGTCTCAAGTTCCATACCATGAAGATCATCACTGTGAACACAGGTTACTCCGTACTTCAGAAACTCCACGCTTCCCCTGCGTATGGCCTCCTCGACCTCTTCGGGGGCTAACTTCACAATCGAGTTCAATCTTTCGAGTGCCCTTTCCTTGATCACACCAGTCTCGATATCGGTTTCATCCAGACCGTCCAGCGCTTCGAGCGAGAAACGATCTATGACCGCCGAGTTGACAGTGGCCACATGACCGCATCTTCTGACGAGAACGGCCGGCTGCGAAGTGATCCTGTCCAGAATCCGACGTTCCGGTAAAAAGCCCAGAGTCTCCTGATCCCAGCCTCTGGCCCTGACGAGATGACTTTCTATCTGCAGCCGCGAGCGAAGATCCTCCATCGATCTGCAATTTCGCAGATCAACTACCATCTTCTCCAGCCCCGTCCCGATCAGGTGAGCGTGAGAATCAACGAATCCCGGATATATGAATTTACCGGACAGGTCCATCGTTAGGGATTCCGGACCGGCTCTATCTGAAATTCTACCGTCGGTTATGTACAGATCCCTGTCGCTAAACTCACCAGTATCAACGGAATAGACCCGTGAATTCTTAAGTATATAATTCATACGACCCACGCCTGAGAGGCCGCTATTTTCCCGCCGAGAGCGGCGTTGTTTATCAGAAGGGATATATTTGCACGGAGAGTTTTTCCATCCGAGAGAAAACCGATTTTGCTCAAAAGGTAGGGAGTCAGGGCCTTGCCGCCTACCCCCTCTTTTCTGGCCAAGGACACGGCCTGATCGACCAGGTGGTTGATTTCGTCCAAACCTATTGCCGACTCTTCGGGTATCGGATTGGCGACCAGAATTCCGCCTTTTATTCCAAGACGCCTCTTCTCCTTCAGAACTTCCACCACTTCTTCTGGTGAGTCCACCCGTAGATTGAGCTTGTACTGACTGTCTCTACAATGGAAAAGCGGAAAATAGTCGGTTCTGTAGCCCAGAACCGTCACCTGAAACGTCTCTAGAAACTCCAGGGTCTTTTGAACATCGAGGATGCTCTTGACACCCGCCGATACAACTATGATATCGTTTCTGGACAGCTCGATGATATCCTGTGAAACATCCCAGTCGATATCTCTGTGTACACCACCTATCCCTCCGGTGGAGAAGACGGAGATACCGTGAAGTCTTGCCAGAAACATAGTCGCGCTGACTGTCGTCGCGGCCTTTCTCTTGAGTGCCGTCGCGTAGGCTACCTCGGCCGTCCCGACCTTCATCACGTCGCTCGCTTTCGCGAGTGAAAGTATCTCTTCTTTTTGAAGACCGATCCTTACATCTCCATCGATTATGCCTATGGTTTTTGGCAGACCTCCATTCTCTCTCACCGCTCTTTCCATTTCGAGTGCGGTGTTGACGTTCTCGGGAAAGGGAAGTCCGTGAGCGATAACCGTAGATTCAAGAGCCACAATTCTTTCCAAATGTGTCCACCTCTCTCTGGATCTGTACAAAATCCCGTCGATCAATCTAGATCAGCACTTTCCAATTGTAGCAGAGAAGCTGTTGAAAAGGCTTGAACGTGATGCTATAATCTCCACGTTGCGCCCCTATAGTTCAACGGATAGAATGGCGGATTCCTAATCCGCAGATGAAGGTTCGATTCCTTCTGGGGGTACCAGAGCGAGGTTTTCTCCTCGCTTTTTTTTGATAGTTGCTAGCATAGAGAAAACTCACCTTGAAAAGAACACCTAGGAGTCTTTAATTGACTTTAAGCGGCTCCTTTCGACCGTACATGGATTTGTGAAGCTCTGAATATAATCATAAAATTCAAATGGTATGACACCAAAAACAAGGAGCAGGAGGTATTTTCGTGGCCGAGATAAGTTTGTTCGAAAATGCACTGAAGCAGTTCAGCAAAGCTGCTGATGTAATGAAACTGAGCAGCAGTATGCGACAGGTTCTCACTTCAACGAAGCGGGAACTCACGGTGAATTTCCCGGTGAGAATGGATAACGGCGAGATAAAAGTATTCACCGGCTATAGAGTTCAGCACAACGTTGCAAGAGGTCCGGCGAAGGGCGGAATCAGATACCATCAAAACGTCACCCTGGACGAAGTAAAGGCACTGGCTTTTTGGATGACCTGGAAGTGTGCCGTAGTCGGTATTCCTTACGGCGGAGGCAAGGGTGGAGTCTGCGTAAATCCTCAGGAACTCTCGATGGGTGAATTGGAAAGGCTTTCCAGACGCTACTTTTCGGAGATACAGATAATCATTGGAGAGAACGAGGATATACCCGCACCGGACGTTAACACCAACGCACAGATAATGTCCTGGTACATGGACACTTATTCGATGAACGTTGGCCACTCCGTTCTCGGCATAGTCACCGGTAAACCGCTGGAAATTGGCGGTTCGAAGGGAAGACCGGAAGCTACTGGAAGAGGAGTCAGAGTCATCGCCGAAGAGGCTGCAAAGTACAAGGGCATGGATCCGAAAAACGCCACCTTCGCGGTTCAGGGTTTCGGAAACGTCGGTTCTTTCGCGGCGAAACTGATAAGCGAAGAGATAGGCTCTAAAGTGGTTGCCCTTAGCGACGTTTCCGGTGGTCTGTACAATCCTGCCGGTTTTGATATCGATGAAGTGATAGCCTACAGAGACCAGAACAAGGGTGTCATCGAAGGTTATCCAAAGGGTCAGAAAATCAGCAACAACGATCTGTTGACTCTGGATGTCGATATTCTCGTCCCCGCGGCACTCGAAAACGCCATAACGGCGAATAATGCCGGCGATATCAAGGCCAAGATAATAGTCGAAGGAGCCAACGGCCCGATAACGCCCGAAGCGGATGAAATAATACTCTCCAAGAACATCTTCATCGTTCCGGATTTCCTTGCAAACGCCGGTGGAGTCACAGTCTCTTACTTCGAATGGGTCCAGGGTCTGCAGCATTACTTCTGGGATATCGAAGATGTGAGAAGGGCTCTCCACAAGATCATGAAGGAAGCCTTCAACTCCGTAGCCTCAACGGCGAACAAGTACGACATCGATATGAGGTCTGCAGCCTACGTAGATGCTATAGAGAAAGTTGCACTCGCGACTAAACTGAGAGGCATCTACCCCTGATATATCGATCCATCAAGAAAAACGGGCGGAAGACCTTCCGCCCGTTTTCATTTCTCGCACACCCAGTGTCTATCTTCGATCCTGTACGCCGTAAGGTAGCCTCCATAGACACAGCCGGTGTCTATTCCTATTTTACTTTTTTCGATCAACGGCCCGCCGAATTGTGGTGTGTGTCCGAAGATTACTGTCTTACCCTTGATCGGGTTGCGATTGCTTAGAAAAGGCTCTCTAATCCACAGCAAGTCTCGCTCTTCTTGCTCTTCGAGCGGTATCCCCGGCCTGACACCGGCATGAACAAAAACGAACTTCTTTATCGTGTAGCTGTAGACAGTTCTGTTGAGAAAATCGATGTGACAGTCGGGAACGGCCCTCAAACTTCCATAACTCATTAAGGTTCTCTCCATACCGTTGTATGCCCAGATCATTGCACCCGGTTCTCGCCTTAGATAATCAAGAAACATCTGTTCATGGTTGCCTCTAATGAAATGACATTCGTATCTTTCCGAAAGGGCTATCAGATAGTCGATGACACCTTTCGAATCGGGCCCTCTGTCAACGTAGTCACCGATAAAAACGAAGACATCGGAACTCTTTGCCTCCAGAGACTGTACAAGTCTTCTCAAAACGTCGAGGCAACCGTGGATGTCTCCTACAGCATAGGTCAACCCAGCATGCTCCTCATCAGCAGTTGCCAGAGGAATGACAGTCCGACACCTGCTACGGGACTTATTAACCATTCGATTTTTCCATCTTTCGAGAAAACCACTCTGAAGGTTAGCGCGGCGCCGATAGCTATTAGAGTCCACTCCCAGTGTCCTGCAAGAACGAATATGAATATGGACATACGTTCGGCTATGCCTATGGAATCGGTCGCATTTTCCGCCAAAATCCGCCCTCTCAGAAAATACGTGACGCCCACGGTTGTGGCAAGCATCCCCAAAAGATACCAGGAAAATTCTGTGGTCACAAAGGACCTGCTCAGATAACTCTTACCGAGAAGCGTAAAAAACAGAAAGATGAAGAAGGCGATTATCTCTATCAAATGGTTGGAGAGCTTTTTCCTTCCCATGTCCAGAGTTACCGTCACGCCGATAGAGAGTATAAGCAACAGAATGCCAAGGGGGTTGGAAAGGAACACGTCGAAAGTGAAGGCAAGAAAGACCAGAACCACCCAGATGAAATGTGTCCAAAGCTTCTTGTCGTCCATTTTCGAAAGTTTGGTGTTGTTCACAAAGGCATGATCAACAACGTAATACGCGACCAAAAGATGAAAAGGCATGTCTTAACCTCCATTTCGTTCTTTGCTGTTCCATGGTAGCACGGGAACGAGAAAAGTTGCAACAACAAGTGACATAAGAACACCCGAAGCCAGACTGAGCCCGAAACTGCTCAAGAGCTTACCTTCCGCGAAGGCAAAGGAAAAGAAGGCCAGCATCGTTGTGGCAGATGACATCGTTATGGATTTCAGCGTCCTGGCGAGTTCCTTCTCGTCTCTCTTTCCCGAACTGTGGACAACATACACCAGCGCATCGACCCCAATACCTATTATGAGCGGGGCCGAGATGACCGTTATGAACGTTGTCTCGATACCTGAAATTTCCATCAATCCGAACATCGTCATCAGAATGCCAACCATCAAGGCGAAGAGTTTCAACCCATCGAACAGGCTCTTCCTTTCGATGGTCACTATCAAAAAAACTATTATAAACGCGAAGAGTGAAACTGGAATCGATATCTTCCGTACAACATCCATCAGGTAATAAAAGACTTTCGGGTAACCACCGGCGGCTTCTCTGAGCTCTTCACCCACACTGTCGAAAAGGATTTTGATCACGTTGTTTCTGTAGATAATAGATGTCGGCTCGGCGTTGATAACGAAGTATCTCTTTCCCTGGCCATCTTCGTAAAGAACCCTCTCCTTTAGACTGTCTGGTATGACCTCTGCAATTAAGTCGATGAGTTCGTCGGAGCTTTTCACACCTTCGGCCTTATCGAGAAGTTCAATCATGAAATCGTAGTACTGTGCTTTCTTGAGCAGTGCCTCCACAAGCGGCGAGTTGCGCATCGAATTTATCTGTCTCGTGATCGATTGTATTCTGTTCACCTGATCCTGACTTCCATCTTCCAGAATCGAGAGCACGGAGAATACACTCCTTATGTTCGGATTGTTGTTTAGATTTTCATGTGCGCGTCTCAAAGATTCAACGTCACCGACCATGAATGGAACTGAGTTCAGGATACTTCCTCCGAACGTTCTTTCGATCAACGCCGGAACGGCTATCTGTTCGGAATCGGTGGCCATCAATCCCGGCGGAGTGTAGGAAAAATTGGTAATGCTTATATAACCGAGATAACCTAGAGAAAGTATAAGTATGAAGACGATACCACCGGAAACCACACCGAGTTTCCTTATCAACCTCGCCAGCCGTAAAAAAAATCGATCTAAAAGGTGGATGTTTGCCGATCTTCCTTGTTTCATGACGGTTTTTATACTCAGCGCGGGTAAAAACGTAATCATAACGATGAAAAATATAACTATGCCGAAAGAAGTGAGTATTCCAAGCTCCCTGACTGCCGGGGAATCGATCAACGCGAGTATCACGAAAACGGCGGCCGTCGTTAGCATGCTTGCCATCAAAGGCTTCAAAAGAGATTTGTAAGCCTCCCTGAGGAGTCTCTGCGAATTTCTCTCTTTCTTTGCGCCGTCGGAAAGCCTGGTGATCATATGAATTCCGTAATCGATACCGAGGCCCAGAGTTATGGAGGTTACGAAAGAGGTAATTATGTTCAGCGATCCAAAAATAAGGTAAGCCGCTCCCAGAGTTATGAACATAGAAACCGCCAGTGATGAAAACACGAAGAGAGTGATTTTAAAGCTCGAGTAGGCGAGCAGGAAGAGCAGCGATATACCGGTCAAAGAGATCACGGTTGTTAGCATGAAATCGTCAGTTGCCTGTCTGTGGGAATCGTAAGTGCCGAAATGATCGCCGGCCATTCCGTAGGTAAGGTCGTACGGTTCGAGTTTTTCGCTTATCCATTTCCGGAGAGCCGGAATTACACGGGCCACGTACGCCACATCTGACGAGGGACCGTCGAGCTTGAAACCCATGACCAGGATCATCGGGTCTTTCTGAGGGATACTTTCCGGGAGCCTGATGAAATTCTCAAAACGCCCCGCGCTCTCATCCTCTTTCAGCATATCTTTGAATCCATCGAACCCGGCCAGCATCTCGCCGATGCTGTGTATGGCCGAAAAGTCGTAATTGACGAGTCTCTGTACGTTTCTGACCATATCCTGATTGGAACCGCTCAACGATTCAAGTTCAGAGGAATCTATAAGCACAAAGCCGAGCGGTCCGAGGTCCGAAATTACATCGAACCTTACGAAAGCCTCTATACTGTTTAACTGGTCGACACTGTCAAAGATTTCCCGTGCAGCGGCCATCAGGTTGTCGATTCCCCCGGGAGACTTGTCGTCGCTTTTGATAACGATATAAGTCACATCTCTGGAGGAGTTGCCCTCTATGAAACTCTCATATTGCCTTATGACTGGATCGTCTTCGGGAAGTATCTTCATCAGATCGGAATCAATACTGAGCTTGGAAGAGAGGAAAGCTCCAAAAATCCCCAGAATTCCAAAAAAAACTACCACAGCCGCCCGATGCCGAATTATGAACTCACTGAGTCTGTCCACGCTATCACCACTCATGAATCGTCCTGGCCGAATTCTCTTATATACTATCGTAAATCCACTTCAGAGTACAGTGGCCTCTTTTGATTTGTATGCTAAAGAGTTTCATGCCTTTCTCAAGAAGTATCTCACCGGCATGAAAGGTATCGAATAACGTTCGATTACATCGAAGAATCGCTCCGAAAGACTCGCGCCTTCCTTAAGCACTATTACCGGTCCTATACCCTGGAAAACATCCGAAACGAACCGACCCAAACTGAAGGCGTTGGCATTGTAAACTTTGTTGAATGTATAGCCTTCTTGAAGGTATCTCTGGTAATCGCTTTCCATTATCAGCGAGTACGACGGGACGTAATCCAGATAAAAGCCACCGTATTCCACAACTTCGCTTCTGGTAACATCGTTGCCGAAGTACTTCGTGGTAGTCACAGTTCTGGTGCCACCGCTACCGGTTTCGACCAGCAATAGAGTACGGAGTTTGTTGTAGGTATCGGTGTATGGACATATGAACCTCTTTTCACCGTTCTCCAGTGATATCAGCCAGGCTCCAGCTTTTTCCTTCTCGAGCTCTTTCAATATCGAGCTGAATTCCTGCACACTTTCAAGATGCTTTTTGAAGTCCTGTAAGTAAGGAAATATACTGTTTCTGATAGAAAAGTCGGGAGAGGACTTTCTGCTCCCGACTTCCTGAACCGCCGGATAAAACGTGAAAATCATAGCCGCAAGACCAAATGCCAGCGCAACCAGTGAAAAGAGTATGGTGGCCTTCCTAAATTTCAATTGGCCACACCAACCCCCAGCATCTGAGCGATCGCCTCGAGGGCCGCAAATAGCTGCGCGTCGTTTTCTATATCTACTGCCGCAGTTGACAGGGTTAGCGCCCTGTTTTCGTCTTCCAGAGAGACCGCAGTCGCTTCGACCGTAATGTTCGGTTCTATGCCCACAAGATGTATGTCGTCTCCGTTCGGGGTGAAGTAATGGGCCGTCGGCAACCATATCTCGCCACCGTTGGAGAGATTGTACACCGTCTGCACGGCCGCTTTGCCGAAAGTCTTCGTACCTATTACCGTCGCTATATCGTGGTCCTTTAGGGCTCCTGTGAGTATTTCGGATGCCGAAGCGCTTCCCTCGTTAACAAGCACCACTATCGGTTTATTTGTGAAATAACTGTTGTAACGTGAACCCCAGGAATTGTAGATTTCCTCCTGTCCGTCCCTGTACCTTATGGTTATAACCCGCTGTCCTTTGGGAAGTATCAAGGAGGAAATGTTCAGAACGCTCTGCAAAAGGCCTCCGGGATTGTTTCTAAGGTCGAATATGTAGGCCTGGCTATCTCTGGTGAGATCGAGGGCATTTTGAAACTCTTCGTACGTGGGCGCGTTGAACCCCGTTATCTGTATGTATGAAATACTAGATCCCTCGAAATCGATGATCTCGCTTTTAACGCTCTTGATTTCGATTATCTCCCTGGTGATTTCAAAGAACTTCGTCTCGGTAAATCCCTCCCTGTAAACTTCAAGGATGACTGTTGTGCCGGGCTCTCCCCTCAACATGTTAACCGATTCATAATAGCCCGTTTCCGAAACGGGTGTCCCGTCTATCGTTATGATCAGGTCTCCCGCTCTGAGTCCGATCCTCTCGGAGGGACTTCCGGCCATTGGTGAAACGACCTGCAGACATTCGAACTCGATGTTGTACTGTACTACCGATCCGATACCCCCGTACTTTGAACTGGTATCTATTTCGTTTTCCTTGGTCTCCACCGGATCGAAATACCAGGCGAATGGATCTTCCAGTCCCCGCATAGTACCTGTAAGCACTTCATCCAGAATGTTGTCGTAGTCAACCTTCTCGATATCGTAGTAATTTCTGTCTATATAGGTCAATATTTCGAACATCGGACTGAACTTATCGAGCATATTCTCGTACGATAAAGAGGTAAAAGCTCCCAAAAAGAAGACACCGACAAGCACAGAGATAACTCCAACGGTTTTTAAAAGTTTATTCTTTTTCATGATCTACTCCTCCTCTTGATCTTCACACCAAAAATAAGGAATGCCGTATGCCCCACCATACGGTCCTCGGGTCTCAATCTATCGGGATTAGTTTTATAATTTCTCGCCATTATCTCCCACATCTGAATATCGACGATATTAAGCTCTCCCAGAAGTCTTATGGATTCTTGAACTTGATTGGTCGTCGGGCATAGAACGCAGATTCTACCGCCGCCTTTCAGTATCGAAACTGCCCTGTCCATTACTGCCAGAGGGTCGGGTACATCAAGAAAGAATGAATCGGCCACGTTCTCTTCGTCACACCTTTCTATATCCTCCGGGAAAAAAGTCACCCTCTCTATCTTTCCGAGAGCGGCCACATTTTCGCGCGCTCTCATGACGAAATCACTTCTTTTTTCGTAGGTTATCACCCGTCCAGAACTTCCCACCAGCCTGGAAAAGACAGAAGTCATTACACCGGTTCCAGTTCCCGCTTCATAAACCACATCCCCATCTTTGACGTCGAGATTGAGCGTAATGAAAGCGATATCTTTCGGATAGACTATCTGTGTGGAACGCTTAAGGGATAGGATTCCATCCATGAAGGACGGCCTCAACACATAAGCTCCCTTGAATCCCAGCGATACGAAAGAACCGTACTCCATACCGGCTAGAGAGGACATGATCAGATTCCCGTAATGGGTCGTCAGGACTTCTCCTTCCCTAACTTCTGCGAAAAGCCTCGTCTCTTCATCTTCGAGTAGAATCACAACTCTATCGCCGGCTCTTATCATTCAGATTCCTCTCAATTTGATAATGTTTTCGATCAGATTATCCAGCTCTTCGGTTTTACCGGCTTCGTTGGCCTCAATAACGCATTTTCTGGCGTAACCTTTGATTATCATCTCCGAAACCCTAGAGAGAGCCGAATTGACTGCGGAAACCTGTGTGAGAATGTCGCCGCAAACTCTGTCATTCTCAACCATCTTTTGCAGACCCCTGATCTGTCCCTCGATCCTCTTCAACCTGTTAAGGACAGCCTTTCTTGTACTCTCATCCACACCCTGCATTTCCTCTCTCCTTTATTTCTTCAGTTTCTTCAGTAACTGAACACACTACCGCCGATGAATTCCTTTATTATGGAAGTTCTTGGCACATCCTCGAGATTGGTGATGGGCAAAAAGTAATCTATGAACCTCAAAAGCCTTTTCGCTTCTACGAACTCGGGTACCGAATCGTCTATCTGGACAAGGAGAGGTTCTGCGAAACTCTTAAGGATACCCAGCTCGTAAGCCAGTGCGGAGTTGAACATAGCATCGGCCTCTTCCTGGAAGGGAAAAATGTACCTGTCCTCGCCCCTTCTGACACTCGACCACATCCTTATCGTATCCAGAGCCGAATGTCCCCTGAACCTGTTGTCTCTGACTATTCTGCGCAATAATCTGACATCGGTGGTTGGAATTCTGTTCATGTTATCTATGTTCAGCTGTGTTAGCGCGCTCACGTATATCTTGAATTTTCTTTCTTTCGGGATCGAAGCCGTCAGTAGCTCGTTCAGACCGTGAATACCTTCCACGATTATCGGCTGATCGTGGCTTATCGAAACGGCCTTTTCCTGAAAACCGCTCTTCCCGAGAAGGAAATCGAACTTTGGAAGCAATACCTCTCTACCCTCGAGTAGTTCACCCATCTGTCTGTTGAAGAGCTCGATATTTAGCGCGTATATCGATTCGAAGTCGTAATTTCCCTTTTCATCCAGCGGGGTGTCCTTCCTATCGAAGAAGTAATCGTCCAGTGAGATCTGGATCGGATTCATTCCCAGCACTCTCAATTGCAACATGAGCCGCTTTGAAAAGGTGGTCTTCCCCGAGCTCGACGGCCCGGCAACAAGGATAACCCTCACACTCTCGCGGCTCTCTATCTGATCGGCAATTCCTGCTATCTTCTTCTCATGGAGAGCTTCGGCAACATTTATCATCTCTCTCGTTTCACCGTATCCCTTGCTTATTATTTCATTCAATTCGCCTATCGTCTTAACCCCTAGTATGCTTCCCCAGCGTTCGTGTTCTAGAAAGATACTGGAAATTTTCGGTTGATCCACGAAATCCGGTAAGGCGTGAGGTTCGCTCGCCGAAGGCAGGTTCAACACGAAATAGTTGCCGTAAGGTATGAGCGAGAAATAACCCACAGATCCCGTGGAGAAAGGCATATAACCGTAAAAATAGTTCAGGTAATCTTTGCATCGGTATATATTCACTGTGGATTTTTTTCGATACTTGAAGAGAAGAGCCTTATCTATCTGGCCGTCTTCCCTGAAAATCCTTATAGCCTCGAACTTTCCTATGGTATCCTTTATGAACGGGACGTTTTCTTGGGCTATCTCTCTCATCTTTTCCTCGATTTTCTCCAGGAGTTCCCGGTTCGCAACGACACCCTCTATTTCACAGATCAAGCCGGAACCCCTCGAATGATGAACATCAAGCGAGACCTTTCCGAGTAGCTCCCTGACAGCCATGAAGAGTATAAATATGGCTCCCCTGGTATAGATCCTTATCCCATCGAGTGAACTGAGATCGACGAATTCGATCTCCTTCTCCTCGCCCACAAGTCTACAGAGTTCAAAAAGAGAGTTTCCGGATTTCACAGCCATTATTGGAGACCCGTACCTGCCGGAAAACCGGCAAGCCAGATCCTGAAAGGTCGTTCCTTCGGACACCGGAATCGATTCCTCGATTCCTTTGATTCGTATTGTTTTCTTTGTCATACTCTTATCACCGCTTCCTGAATCGTTGACAGCATCGAAAGCCGATGCTAAAATCTACTAGCGATGGGGCGTCGCCAAGCTGGTAAGGCATCAGATTTTGGCTCTGACATCCGTAGGTTCGAATCCTGCCGCCCCAGCCAAAAAAAGGGTGGCCGAAGCCACCCTTTTTGTATGTATCAGTTTTCCGTTCCGGTGGCTTCTACAGTAGTGCCAGTGCCGGTTGCCAGTTCAGAGATCTGGAACTGGACGGTCTCTATCGTCGATTTCACCGCCGCATCCTCTGGATACAGTTCCTGAAGCATCTCCAGATAACCCATCTCTCCTGTGAGATACATCCGCATCATCTGTTCGTCTTCCTGTATATTCGCGAGTTTCTCATATATATCCACCAGCAGATAAAGTGTGCTGACTTTAAGATCGGTTGCAACATCCGTAACGTTTAGTATTTTCATGTTCAGGTCGCTCTCCACGCTCTGAACGGGAGAATCGATCAAAAGAGAAACCGCCTGGGCACCGAAGAACTGACCGTAGTACTGGAGATAGCTATCCAGAAGCGCCGGATTCTCCAGGAGCGGTCTGATATTTCTGTTGTAAATACTCTCGTTATAGAGATAGACGATCTTCGGGTCATTTCCATCTATCCTGTACATGTAGTTTATCACCTGCGAGGAATTGGGCATCGCCGAGTACAAAAACTTTACACTGTTTTCGAAATAAGTGTTGGTCCTGTCATACACTTCGTTCTTTTCCGAGAGCAGTTTCTCCACATCAGTCAGTTCCGATAAGCCGTACTTGTCGAGGTAATCGTACGCTCTCTGCGAATTGGAAAGGTATACCCTCATTATCGAATCCGTGGACGGGGTGGTTTCAAGCTGAGCCGCGATCTCTTCTCTGGATAGGGAAGTTATACTCGCCGGAACAGTGGTCAATATACCTTTAAGGTCCTCCAGATCGAGGACTTCATTCCTGAGTTCAGAAGCTCTGTCGTCCGCGAGTTCGGTGTAGATAACCATCGGTAGGTATGAATCACCTATCAATACGTTGCCTTCGCCGTCGAAATACTCGTTCTGAAGCTCAGTCATGAGCTTTTGCGAACTCTCGGAATCGTTTCTGCTGTTGGCGAATTTCTCGTACATCTTTAGGTCCGGATCGTTGATGGCGTAGGAGAGTTTATTCTCCTCCTTATAACCGGAAAGCCACGACGCGAAGCGTTCATTACTGTACTGGGAGTACTCAGTATCGTATCCCGCTACTTTTACGAACTCTTCGTACGTATCGAAGGTCGTCTTGGTCGCCACGTCTATCAGGTGATAGCCGAACTGTGATATAACAGGTCCTGTGATGACTCCAGGAGTTGCCGCAAAAGCGGCATCTTCGAATTCCTTCACCATCTGTCCGTGCCCAAACTCGCCCAGATTACCGCCGTCAATCGCGGAACCGGTATCTATGGAAAATTCGCTGGCGGCCTGAGAGAAAGACAGAGCCCCTTCTTCGATCTTGACCTTAAGCTCGAGAGCGCTGGCTTCTTCGGTTACGAGAATATGGCTGGCGGTTACCTTTTCGTATTCTGACTTGAGGTCGACCATGTTATCTGCCACATACTGCTTGAAATCTTCTTCGATGTTAGGAAGCGCCTTAGCCTGAACATTCAACGAGAGAAGTTGTGTCGATACATAATCCCGCACTATTTCCGAGAAGGCCTCTACCGATCCGTACTGATAGATTATGGCGGCCTTGGTGTTCTCATCGCCCACGTACTGATTGACTATGCGATCGCTCTCGGATTTTATCTGTTCGGCGGTGGGAACTGCGTTGTTCTCAACGGCGTATAGCAAAAGGGTTTTCTGATCTACGAGAGATCTGAAAATTTCATATCTTATTCCCATCTCGCTGGGATTGTTTTCAATCTCAAAGTATGGATCCAGATTGTAACCCTGACTCCTGATATTGCTCAGGGTATCTCTAGCTGAAATCTCGTATTCCGAATAATTGATCCAGTACCTGGAATCGGTCACCGGAGTTCCATCCCTGGTGAGTCCACCGACCATTTCTTCGAACTTAGCTGTCTGATCGACGTTCTGCGTATTATTCTGAGAACCGCTTCCGAGGTACTGGGCAACCGTCCACCAGACGATTCCGATCCCGAACAGTATGGCCACGGCCCATACTACCGGGCGTTGAATTGATTTCATAAAATTGGTGTTTCTTCTTGGCTTCTTTGCCGACATCTACTTTTCAACTCCCTCCACGTACCGATACTCTACAACCAACAAGGGGAGGTAATAAGCCTCCCCCGCCTTCAGGAATTATACCACAGTCATAATTGACTTGTTAATGCACACTTGAAGAAAACGATTACGGTGTACCGACTACTAACCGACCTGTCTCGAATAGACTCTGAAGTCTATGGAAGAGAAGATGCCGTCTATCCATTCCAGTGTTTTGAGTCTCTCTACATCTATGGTACCTGTTTCTATCTCTCCATAAAGAGTGAGAAGTCTGTTGATGTGCGTCTTCGTACGGTTAACGGCGTATTCAACAGTTGTGTTGGTTGTTATTATGAAAGCCCAATCGCTCGATTGGGCCAGAAGTAACTCTCTGGCCATCTGGTTCAAAGCCCTTATTTTGAGTCTGTCTTCGGTTTTTTCGTATTTTCTTGCGAGCTCGATCATTCTCCTGACACCTTCATCGAGATGTCTGTAAATCCAGTCGTTTCTTCCGTTCAGCCACACTTCGTTATAACCGTTTGCTCCCCATGTGGAGATGTTTGGTGTTACACACTGAACTTCGCCCATCGAATCGATTACCTCCGGCGGTGTCGCGCAGACCACGGTATCGTCTCCGTTCAATTCTCTGAAGAGTTCCTCTATGAAGATCGGTCCCTCATACCACCAGTGGCCGAAAAGCTCCGCGTCAAAAGGAGCGACAACTACCGGACTCACACCATTGAACTGTTCAGAGAGCCTCTTGATCTGCTCGCGTTTTCTGGCGGCGAAATCTTTAGCATGCTCCCTGGTGGCTTTTTTCGCTTCTTCGAAATCGTAGTAGCTCTTCTCGTTCAGAGAGACATTCTTGCCAGTTATTCTGTAGTATTTGATACCTGTGTTGCACCGCTCGCCGCTGGGATCTATGTAAGGCCTTATGTAATCCTCTTCTCTATCGAACCCGACATCCCTGTAGAACTCCCTGTATCTGGAATCTCCGGGATACCCAACCTCCGCACTCCATACCTGCTGGCTTGACTCCGGGTCTCTTGCAAAGACAAACACTCCCTCTGGAGTCATGACGGGTCTATAAACACCGTATCTGGGAGCGGGGTCTCCGTACCAGAGCCCATGGGAGTCCACGAAGAAGAAGGAGAGGCCCCACTCTCTCAAGTAAGAATCTATGCCCGGAACGTAACCGCACTCGGCGAGCCAGATTCCTCTTGGAGCCTTCCCCATGTGTCTTTTGTAGGTATCCACTCCAACTCCGATCTGGGCGTTCACGGCTTCCGGATACTGTGTCATGAGAGGGAGAAAACCATGTGTGGCGTTGCAGGTAACGATTTCCAGGTTGCCGCTATCCTGAAGCTGAGCGAATTCCCCCGAGAGGTCGCCGTTACAGCGTATATAGACCGACTTGGTCTCTTCGAGTTCCTTGAGATAGTGCTTCGCCAACCTGTTACTGGCGGGGTTTTCTGAGATTGTTCGCTCGATCTCCTTCTCGGCCAGTTCTATGGATAAATCGAGATACTTGAGGTATTTCTTCTGCAAATCCGCGTTGGCGAACATTTCCATCAGCGGAGGGGTTATACTCATACTCACTCTGAAGTGTACGCCGTCGTTTTTCAAGCGATTGAAAGCCTGAACGAGCGGGATATAAGTCTCCGTCATCGCCTCGAAGAGCCAGCGTTCTTCCATGAAGCTCGGAAAGTCCGGATGATTTATGAAGGGAAGATGGGCATGGAGCATCAGCACGAATTTACCTTTTCTCATCTTATCATCTCCCGCTTCTAGACTTGGAAATACTTTTGATGAATTCTTCGGAAGACGGGTTGTCCGACGGGCCTGACGACCTGATCGATAGAGAGGTCTCCGCCGCTTCAACCGAAACTCTAACTTCCTTTTTAGAGCCTTTCGATAGATCCACCCAGGTTTCTTGATCGGTGAATTGTGGAGTGTTCCTTGGAGTCCGGGCGATTTTTGATTTCATGAAACCTACGAAAAGCTCTCCGGCGTAATACCCTATCTCCGCGATATAGTCGGCGTCGGGAAAATCTACCTGAAAGTACCAATTACCTTCCTCCGATAGGATCTTCGCTTCTTTATATCTGTTGGCGTTTTTTCCATCGTAGATTATGTTGGTGATGTCGCTAACTCTCACAAAGATATCGTTTCCGAGTTCATCTAAGCGTTCTCTGGTCTCTTTGGAGAAGTCCCATTTAATATATACCCAGTAAGGATTTACCGGATGCAATGTTATAGAATCGGTGAAATAAGTCCTGGGAAGATCAACGTTTACAGGCTTTGAAGGTCTTTTACTTTCCGAGGGAGTCGCCACAACGGTCTGACTGCTCACCGGTACATCTTTATCCGAGAGTTTCGCCAGAGCCCTGGCGATATCCTTTTTGCCCATGGTTCTCTTAAGATGAACACCGAGCATCTTCGCGTATCTTCGCATTTCCTGAATCGACGGATCGGTTTTTAAAAAAGAACCGATATCTTCTTTCTTCATAACTTGAAACCTCCCGGGCATGATTTTCACTGTATATAATATAACACACCATAGGAGGAAATATCAAGACAATAAGAGCAATTATTGGCGATTATCTAATTCTTTCTTTCCTGGATAACACAAATCGCGGTGTTATCTATATATCTCTCAGTTTATCGATAATATAATCGACCATGTAATCTCCGTCAACCTGATATTGAGAACCATCCATCATTATTTTCACCGTCACTAGGTCCTTTTCGAGTTCCTCGTCGCCTATGATGACCGAGATCTTAGCCCCTATCCTGGCGGCATGTTTCATCTGGTTTCTCATATTTCTCTCCATCACATCGACGTAGGTGGAAATACCGGCCTTCCTGAGCCTTCTGGCGTACTCGAATCCTCTCAAAGATTCCTCTCTGCCGGTCGCAAGAATGGCGACCTCGGAATTTCTGTCGGTCGGGATGTTAACTTTTTCGGCCTTGAGGAGCATGACTATCCTCTCCATGCCGATCGCAAAACCCACGGCTGGACAGCTCTTGCCTCCAATCACCTCGACGAGCCCGTCGTACCTCCCGCCGCCGACTATCTGATCCTGACTGCCAAGTGACGGAGACCTTATTTCGAAGGCTGTTCTACTGTAGTAGTCAAGTCCTCTCACCAGATGGGGATCGATCTCGTAATCGATTCTGGCCTTTTCCAGATACCACTTCAAATCTTCGAAGTGTTTCCTGCACTCCTCGTCAAGATACTCCAGTATGTTCGGGGCGTTCTCGGACTGCTCCCTGTCGATCTTGCAGTCGAGCAACCTCAAAACGTTGCTGTCGAACCTCCGTCTGCAGTCTTCGCACATGCCGTCTACCTTATCGCGAAAGTACTCCCTCAGGGCCTCTCTGTACCGGGCTCTGCAGGAAGGACAGCCTATGGAGTTTATGAAAAGCCTGGTCTTGTTTATCTTGACTTCTTTCAAAAACTCGTAAGCCAGTTCGATGATCTCAAAATCTGCCATAGGACTGGCCGAGCCTAGTATCTCAGCTCCAAACTGGTGAAACTGTCTCAATCTACCGGCTTGAGGCTTTTCGTAACGGAACATTGGCCCCATGTAGAAGAGCTTCACGGGAGAACCCAGGTTTATGAAAGAATTCTCGATGAAGGCTCTCGCGACGCTGGCCGTTCCCTCCGGTCTGAGTGTGATCGACCTTCCGCCTTTGTCGTCGAAAGTGTACATCTCCTTCTGAACGACATCGGTCGATTCTCCAACGCTTCTTTTGAACAGCTCGGTTGCTTCGAATATCGGCGTGCGTATCTCGTTGTAGGCGTACCTGAAAGTTATGTTTCGCACCGCCTGTTCTATGTACTGCCAGTATTCGATATCTTCGAAAGCAATGTCTTGAGTTCCCTTGATTCTGTTAATCATTCCTCAATCATTCCTCCGTTTAGCCAGCATTACTTTCCCGTCTCTCAGCAATTTAGTTATAGCATATATCACAACAAGAAACTCAAGTCTTCCAAGAAACATACCGACGGTCTCCGTCCAGATCAAACCTGCGGGTGAAGAGGGAAGGGTAATTCCCACCGACAGCCCGACCGTACTGAGTGCGGAGGCGAACTCAAAGGCGGAGAATGCCAGCGAGTGGCCGTAAGATGCCGTAATGCCAACTCCAACGGCGAACGTGATGAAGTAAAGCGAGAAGATCAGCAGTATCTCTTTCACCAGCGAATGATCCAAATATCTTTTAGTCTCGCCCTTCCAGATCTCCTCTTTCAGCAACGCGTTCTTCGGCAGAAAATACATCTTTATCTCCATCCAGAGCAGTTTTCCCAGAGCAAAGAGCCTGTATTGTTTCAATCCTCCCGACGTAGAATCGAGATCTCCCCCGAATATCATCAGAAGTGTTATCAGGTAGAGTCCCATGTGATTCCAGGGTATAAAGTCAACAGTGGAAAAACCGGTACCTGTCAGTGCCGAGACGGATTGAAAGAGAGCGTATCTGAACTGAGTTCCTATCGATTCATAGAAGTATTTCAGCGTTCCGGCCATTATCAAAGGAGTAAAGAAGGCGATCATCAGAAACATCAGTTTCGGCTCTCCGTTTTTCCAGAAGGCTCTGAAATTTCTTCTCCAGAGTGTGTAGTGGATGCCGAAACCGGTAGCGCCCAGCAGCATTAGGACGATGGTCACGATCTCTACAGGCAGACTGTTGAACTCTCCGATAGAGCCAAGCCTGGTCGAAAAACCCCCGGTAGCCAGGGCTGTTAAAGAGTGGTTCAAGGCATCGAACCAGTTCATGCCTGCTATTTTGTACATCAAAATACCTGCCACAGCGTATGTAGTGTAGATAACCGCAATCGTTCTGGTTGAGCTTTTTATATTAGGCACCAGGTTGTCCATGCGCCCTTCGGCCTTGTAAAGGCCGAGTCCTGTCGGTCCAAGTATAGCGGACATCATTATGATCGCGAAGCCCGCTCCTCCAATGAACTGCAATATGCTTCGCCACAAAAGGTAAGTGTCGGGTATCGTGAGCACATCTACCATGGTAAGTCCGGTAGTTGTCAATCCACTGGTGGACTCGAAAATCGCCTGTGTGAAGTTGAGATAACCGCCAAAGATGAAGGGAAGCGCTGAAAAGACTATTCCGCATACCCATGCGAAAAACACGATGATAGCGCCTTCCTGAACCGTGATTGGTGCCCCGGGCCTGACCTTCATGATGAGCTTGAATAACATGCCGAAAGAGAAGCTGATCACCGCCGCTTCTAGAAACGGCAGACTCTCCATAAATACCGAAGGATCCCAGATACAGTACAACATTGGAAGGAGCAACACCAGTGGGAAGAAGACGAAAAGATTCCCTATGTAGCCAAAAACCAGTCTGTAGCGTTGCTTCAAAAGATTGCGGTACATTTATACCTCTCCCAGAAGCACTTCGAAAACCGATGACTGAACCTTTGGATTACTGAGAACCAGGAGGATATCGCCTTCTTCTATGACGTTGTCTCCTCTTGGGATTATCACCTCGTTCTCCCTTATAATCGCACCTATCACGCTCTCTTTCGGGAGAGGAAGATTCTTAACGGCCTGACCTGTTGCCGGAGACTTATCGGTCATCTCGATCCTCAATATGGAGATTTTTTCCGACGACGGTAGAAGATTGGTGATCTGCTCTCTGAAAAGACTGTCTTCGAGCGCCGATCCCAGTATCTCCGTGGGACTCACGACATTCTTAACTCCCATCATCTGAAAAGTCGCCTTATTATCGGGATCGTTCACCAGGGCTACAGGCCTCTCTATACCATACACTCTCGCCGCCGTCAAACATGCGACCAGATTGTCCTGATCGTTGGGAGTCAGCGCAACGAAGAGATCGGTTCTATCTAGCTCCAGCTGTTCAAGAACATACCTACGGCTTCCATCGCCTCTTATAACCAGCGCTCTGAGTTTCTTGGCTATCTCTTCGCAGAACTTCTCGTTTTTATTTACGACCATAACCTGGTAACCCTTGCTCAGAAACCTTCTGGCGAGGTGGTAGGCTATTTTTTCGCCACCTATAAGGACTATCTTCACCTCTCGTCACCACCGATGAAGTAGAGAACGTTTTTTATGTTTTCTACGGCGAGCAAGGTGGGACAGATGACCTCTATTCCGAAATCCGAAAACATCTCTATGTTGTTCGGATCGTAGGCTCTCGCAACGACACGCGTCACTTTAAAATACTCTTTCGCCGACATGGCGACCATCAGGTTCGTATTATCATCGGGCGTCAGGACCAGTACAACGTCTGCCTTATCTACTTTAGCTTCCTTCAATGTATCGAGTTCAGTCGCATCACCGAGAACCGTGAATCCGGTGAACTCAAAGGACAGGGCTTGAAAAGCCTCCTCGCTCCTGTCGACCACCACTACACTGCAACCCATTGTCGATAGCCAGTTGGCCATTCTCGAACCGAGCCTTCCACAACCGAATATGACGACATAATACTCGTCTTTCCTGATTGCGCCTTTCATAAACGGCATAGGACTATTCCTCCAGTTTTTTCAACTCTGATGACGCTTCTTTAAACTCTTCGTCCAGAGAAAGCGCAGCCCGCAAATGCCTTGCGGCCACTCTCGGGTTAGAGCTCTTTATCAGGAGAGCATAGAGGAAGTGTGGATAAGGCGAACTTGGAAAATCGGCGAAAAACTCACGCAGTAGAGAGCTGGCCTTCCTGAATTCCTTTTCCTCTATCAGTCTTCTAATCTCTCTCGTTCTTTTTTGAAGGCTTTCTTCGTTTTTGAACGATAGTTCGGCGGCCTGTCTCAATTCTTGTGGAGTGAAAGGTTTGGTTAGAAAGTCCACTATGCCAAGCTTAAAGACGGCCCTGATCGATTCGGGAGAAGTGATTGCCGAAACAACTACTACTGGAATTGAATAAGCTCTATCCTCTAATTCTTTAAGGAACTGTATTCCATCCATCGAAGGTAGTGTGAGGTCCATGAAAATCAAATCCGGTTGTCTCTTTTCAACGGCCTCCAGCGCTTCTTCGGCTGTGACAAACGCATTGACTTCGTTGCCTTCGTTCTCCATGGTCTGTTTAATGATACGTCTCACATTTAGCTCGTCGTCGACCACGTAAACGAGCGCCATGCAATCACCCCCAAACACAAATCATATTACCACATCAACGGACAATAATGTCTAGTGATTCGCTCTGGCCTTAATTATAGCCATTACAGAATTCGGTTGTACTTCCGAATGGTTCTTTGACAGTTAAGTCGTGGTGAAGCTCTTCTTGAGGTAGTCGGAGATGAAGGAGACCAGCAAACCAGAGAAGAGAAGAGGAAAATTTATTGCGTCGACCGAAAGAAGGCATAAACCACCAACAAATCCCTCTAGCCATAAACTGAAGACAACGACGATCTGGTAAATCGAAAGGATGTAAGAGAAGAAACTGCCTACAAGAAGATGGGAAGTTCTCTTCTTTACGTCCTCCACTCTTTCGAGGAGTCCGAAAAGATAGATGGAACCGTTCACAAGGATCACTATTCCCATCATTAAATCCTTTGCGCTGAAGAGAAAACCGAAGGCCGTATTTACCGCCAGAGTCACATAAAGCATTCCCAAAAGGAACAGCCATGTAGAGACGTTTCTGACGCTCATAACAATCCTCCGATCACTCTGACCGCAAGGGCGACCGAGTAAGCCACGGCGAGGCTGTAAATCACGGAGAAGAAGACATACCTGTAGCTTCCTGTCTCGTTCTTTGTCACCGCCAGAGTCGGCAGACAGGGCACATACAACAGAACGAAGACCAGGAATGAGAACGCCGTCGCCGGCGAGATCGCCACTCTCATAACTTCCATCGCAGAACCCATCACCGCGTAGTTGCCGTAGAACGTCGTAAGCGAAGAGACTATGACCTCTTTTGCCGCCACTCCGAAGACGAGACTGGAAATCATCTCCCAGGAAAAGCCCAGAGGAATGAACAGCGGTTCCAGCGCCCGACCGATCATCGCCGCGTAACTCTGCGAACCTTCGGCGGGGAAGTAACTCAGCATCCAGATAACCACAGAAGCGCCCAGTATTATCGTGCCGGCCTTTTCAAGAAAGTGTCTCCCCTTGTTCCACGTGTAGAACATTATAGAACTCACCCTTGGCTTCCTGTATCTGGGCAGTTCCATGATCATAGTGGAAGGCTCTCCTTTAAAAAGGAGTCGATTAATTATGAGGGCCGATAGAACAGTAACTACGATGCTCAAAAGGTAAAGGAAAAACACCACGACGCCGCCCTTAGTCCCGAAGAAGGTTCCGGCGATGAGCAGGAATACGGGTAACCGGGCACTACAGGAGATGAAAGGTGAGACAAGTATCGTCACTATCCTCTCCTTGGGCTCGGAGATAGATCTGGTAGACATTATAGAAGATACGTTACAGCCAAAACCGAGAAGCATGGATATGAAGGATCTACCGCTGAGTTTCATTGAGTACATAAGCCTGTCTATGACAAACGCTGCTCTGGGAAGATAACCCGACTCTTCTAGTACCCCCAAAGCCATGAACAGTATAAAGATATTTGGAACGAAGACTAGTATCGCGCCGACACCGCCTATGATTCCATCCACCACCAGAGAACGCAACCAGTCGGGACCTATCGAATTTCCCAGAAAGCTTCCGAGACTTTCAAGACCGCTTTCTATGAGGAGCGATAAGGGACCAGAGATTGTAAAGGTCAACTGAAAGACGATGTAGATGACGGATAAAAATACGAAGATGCCCAGAACCCTGTGAGTAATTACGTGATCGATGGCCTCGGAAAGATCCCATCCATGTTTTTCTTTTCCCTTTACGGATGTGGAGAGAACTCTTTTTATATACCTGTATCTGGTCTCGGCGAGTTCGCTCGAGAAATCCTTCTCGGCTTTGAAACCTGTGAGTTTCTCTACTCCGTTATCGTGTTCCAGAGACTTTATGGCCAGCCACCTGCCATCGAATTCCGAAAGGGCCGGTACGAGTCTGAACCTGCCGGCAAGGGCTTCGATCTTTTCCTCTATCTCTTCGGAGAAGAGGTAATGAATGTGGCTGGAAGAACGTGCACTCTTGACCAGAACCTCTTTCAGTTCCTCTATACCTTCACCGGTAGCTGCCGAAGTTATTACCACAGGTATTCCCAGTTGTTTACCGAGTTCATTTTTGTCTATCTCCAGGCCGGCCTTTCTTGCTTCGTCAACGGCATTCACGGCAAGCACCACGTCTCCCCTGAGCTCAAGAACCTGCAGAAGAAGATATAGACTCCTTTCGAGGTTGATCGCATCCCCTATCACAACAACCACGTTTGGACGCTCATCGATCAGGAAATCTCTCGCGATCTTCTCGTCGAGACTCCTGGAGCCCAGCGTATATGTACCCGGGAGATCGACTATATCTAGAGTCAGATCGCCGTGCCTGAGAGAACCAACACGTTTTTCAACCGTTACGCCCGGCCAGTTGGCAACTACCTGTCTTGAACCTGTAAGACAGTTGAATATGCTTGTTTTGCCTACGTTGGGATTTCCCAGTAGCGCTATTGTCGTTTTTTTGAGATCTGCTGAGCTTTCCGGCTGAACGATTACGATTTTTATCTCTCCCTGACTATCACTCTGAAGGCCTGTCCTCTCGAAAGAAACAAGGTCTTTCCATGAACCTCTACTTCTATCCTCCTGATGGAGTTCTCCACGACCTTAACAGTAGCACCTTCCTGGATCGAATACTGTCTCATTCTCTCTTTCAATCCCCAGCCACCGTTGATGAGACTCACTAAGTATTCTCCCGGCTGGGCGCTCGACAGAGGTATAGATGATGTTTCCACCAGGATCCACATGGCAATATCGTTCCTCAGCGTTACGTTGGTTCCCTTTATCCTGAAGACTTTGGGGTCGCCAAAAGGAGCGATCTTTACCAGTTCGACTTCCTCTCCATTTACAAAACCCAGACCACACAGCCTCTCCCTGACTTCTACCGGAAGCTCAAGTCTGCTGATCTTTCCCTTTTCTCCTTCACACATTCTTGACAGCGGGACTACCATGGGCATCATCCTTATTGAGAATACGTCTCAATAAGATTTTACCATCTATCTCGCGGCTTTTCAGCAGGTATCCAAAAAATTCTCGAAAGACACACGAACTTGGCAGAGAAAGCGCCTGTTTTTCCCGCCAGAACCGGGAAAGTAGTAACATATCAATATAGAAGCGACGGAGGTGTGGTCATGGATGCGATATACCAGGTGGATTCCTTCACAAAACTCCCTTTCAGGGGCAACCCCGCAGGAGTTTACATCAGCGACATGGAACACGACTACGAAACCTGCATCAAAATTGCCAGAGAGATGAATCTCTCCGAGACGGCCTTCCCGGTGAGGACGACCGATGATAATCACTACAAATTGCGATGGTTCACCCCGGCAACGGAGGTCCCGATGTGCGGACATGCAACCCTGGCAACATCATGGGTCTATTTCACCGAGCTCGGTGTCGATGGAGACATATATTACGAGACTTTGAGCGGGCAGTTGAAAGTGTCTCGCTTCGGAGACGATCTGAAGATGGACTTTCCGTCCGAGCTTCCTCTCAGAATCGATTGTGACGGACCGGTGGGAGAGGCCGTCGGTTGCGACGGGACAACGTATTATGCAACCGTCACCGGAAAACTCCTCTTCGAGATAGCCGGTCGCGAAAAGTTGGAGAGACTGAATCCGGATTTCTCCATGCTGGAGAAACTGTCGGTCGGTGTTCCAGCAAGGGGCTTGATAGTCACCTGCAAAGGCGGCGGAGAATTCGATTTCTTCTCCAGATATTTCGCTCCCTGGGTGGGAATAAACGAAGATCCCGTGACGGGCTCGGCGCACACAGTCCTCGGCCCTTTCTGGTCGGAGAGACTCGGCAAAGATAAACTCCGGGCTTACCAGGCTTCGCAAAGGGGTGGTGAAGTAAGGCTGGAGCTTCTCGATGGTAACAGGATATCCATAATCGGAAATGCCGTGACCGTTATCAGAGGGCATATGTCCATCTGATGGGTTAGCGATTTATCTTTAGCTTGATCTCTTCCTCTCTGGGAGGGTTTACGGCCGCAAAGACCCTCTTGGCAGGATCTTCCCTGGCTATCATAACGGCGAACAGGAAGATCATGAGGAAAATAGTTCCAGACGAGATGCCGGCCACCGCGACGTGGTAGGATTGCGAAAGATTTTCTATTCCCGTGGAGAAGGCGAAGCAGGAAAAGACCAGACTGTTGATCGGATCGGCTCTGGTGTGGGCCAGGATCGAGGAGATCAGAACCATCGAGAAAAGAAAGAATACGGCTGTAAGTTCGGATCTCCAGAACATCGCCAGACTGGAAAGAAGTACAATAATGCTCCACGAGAAAAGCAAACTTCCGATCGACATATCTCTGAACTGCCTTGAGAGCTTTCCATAGACCGGTCGGAAAACTCTGTAGACCTGCCACGAGAGAAAGAGGAACGCTATGGCAAGCACCAGTGATACCGACTCCACGCCAAAGGTTGAAAAAAGTATCCACAATGCACCGCTCACGTACAGAGAGAGGAGATAGAACCTGTCGAACTCTCTTTTATCAAGGGTTCTGGCAAAGATGAACTGGGTAAGAATAACGAGAATCCAGGCCGGATTGATCCATGGACCTATCCGGAAATAGCCAGGAACTTCGGGAGGAAAGACTCCCGCGATCGTGGTGCTGAGTATGTAGATAAATATCCAGAGCGCTATGAAGTAAAACAGTACGTTCCTGGATATACTCTTCAAAGGACACCCTCCGTTTCCTTATTTGATTTATAGAACCAGACTTCACAGCGAGAGAGTCACTTTATCCCGTTGAGCCTGCTCATTATCTCACGTTCGAATACCTCGATTCTTCTTTCCGTCGCTTCTCTGGTCTTTCCTCTAGAGTATATGTACAACTTCAGCTTCGGCTCGGTACCGGATGGCCTTACGGCGTACCATGATCCATCACTGAAGAGATATTTCACGACATCCGAGCGCGGGATATCTATAGACCTTTTCCCACCGCCTCTCAAAAGCGTTTCTATCCCTTCGAGATAATCGATGTACGAAACCAGGTCGACTTCGTCAAGGCTTAGAGGATAATCCTTCCTGTATTCTTTCATCATTCTTTCTATCCTCTTCTGGCCGTGTACGCCTTCAAGAACCAGCGAGATCTGCTTTTCCGCGAAAAATCCATACCTTTCGAACAGCCCCTCAAGAACTTCATAAATCGAAAGTCCCCGTCTTAAAAAATAAGCCGCCATTTCGCAGAACAACATTGAAGAGGAAACGGCGTCCTTGTCTCTGACGAAAATCCCGGTCACGTAACCTATACTCTCTTCGTAACCGAAAATGAAATTCCCCTCCCGACTTTTTTCTATCTCCAGCGCCTTTCCGCAGATGTTTTTGAAGCCGGTTAACGTTTCATAGGTACTCACCCCGTAATTTTCCGCGATAGTTTTCGCTAGATCTCCGGTGACTATCGACTTTACGATGAACCCTTTTTCCGGCAAGACCCCTTTCTCTTCCATAGACAGAAGAATGTAGTTTACCAGCAAAGCGCCTGTCTGGTTACCGTTAAGAGAAACGTATCCGCTCGAGTGTCTTACCATAACGGCCAGACGATCGGCGTCGGGATCGGCGGCGAGCAGAACATCGGCTTCTACCTTCTCACCCATCTCCACGGCGAGCTTGAAGGCCTTGACGTCCTCGGGATTCGGATAACCGACAGTTGTGAAGTCGGGATCGGGGTTTTCCTGCTCGGGAACCACGAAAACCTTCTTGAAGCCCCTCTCTTCGAGCACTCTCCGTATCGGTCCGTTTCCCGTTCCATTAAGCGGGGTGAAGACTATTCTTATGTCTTTATCGAGTTCTTCGGGTGAATCTCTCAAGGAGAGTGATTTCACCTTGCTTATGTACAGATCGTCTATCTCTTTTCCAGTATATACAAGAAATCCCTCCGACTTTGCCTTTTCGAGGGAGACATAACGAACACCCGAGAAAAGAGCGACTTTCTCGATTTCTCTGTAAACTCCATCGGCTATCTCCGGTAGTACCTGGGCCCCGTCTTGCCAGTAGAGCTTGTATCCGTTGTACTCTTTGGGATTGTGGCTGGCCGTTATCATGATTCCAGACATCGTTGAAAGATGAATTACGGCGAATGAGAGTTCAGGAGTGGGCCGTATATCGTCGAAGAGAAAGACCTTTATACCGTTTGCACAGAGCACCGAGGCCGCGGCTTCGGCGAATTCACGCGAGTGGTGTCTGACGTCATAGGCTATTACAACACCTCTCTTTTGTGCCGATTCACCGTAAGATGCTATGTAATTGGCCAGTCCCTGTGTGACACGGGCTATGTTGTATCTGTTCATCCGGTTGTCACCCGCGCCGATCTTACCCCTCAAGCCGGCTGTCCCGAATTGCAATTGCGTATAGAACCTGTCTTTAATTTCTTCGGGAGAATTTTTTATCGACAGGAGCTCGTTTCTCGTCTCATCATCGATATACCTACTTTCCAGCCATTTCTGAAATCTCTGATTGTAGTCCATGCTTTTCCCCCTCTCGATAACGATTATATCTTATGGTGCCGCTCGAAAACATACTGGACGGTTTTAGTCGCCTCTGGCTATCTTCTTCGCAACTTTACCCTTTATTGCCGCATAAATCGAGGGAAATTCAGATATCCTCGCCACAGACCTGTTGGCGCTGGCTGCGGTGATATTGTAGATTATCCTCGGTATGGAACTCTTTTTGCCAACTCTGATTCTTTTCAGAAGAGTCCATGCCAGAAAACGGAAGAGCGAAGAGAGAACGAACAGCAGTTGAATTCCGTAGAAAGGGAATCCGAAGAGATCGAGTTTTATGTTCTTCATTAAAGTTGCTAGCACCCCACCCAGAAGCGATCCCAATAGAGCGCCGAGACCGTTGGCGAAAGAGAGAACCGCGAAGTACGCCTCTGCACGCTCGCCCGGAAAAAGCGCCATCATCGTCGTGAAGAGAGTGAGATTCACACCGCTCCAGGCAAAACCGCTCACCACCTGGTTGATGGGAATCAAAAAAGTCGTTCCGGGATTGGTAAAAACCCATGTCAGGGGCAAAAAGATCGTTATTCCCAGAGTGAAGTGTACGACATCGAAACCGCCTATTTCATCGGTTATTTTACCCCACAGCAAGTAGAAGACCATGAGCGACAGACTGTTCACGATAGTCATGATGCTCATGAAAGAGTAGTCCAGTTTAAGGTTTATGATCTGGTGATAGGAAAAGAAGGGGCTGGATATGGCCAGGGCGAAGTTCCATACGAAAGAAAAGGAAATGAATTTCCTGAACTGAAGATCCTTCAACGGCCTCAAGAAAACACCGACGCTGTAAGAAGGCTCCTGTCGCGGCGGTACGTGATGGAGAGCCAGTACCAGAAAATCGATAAGCGCGAATCCGGCCGCTATAATCGATACAATGATGAATCCCTTACGTCCTGGAACATTGTCCAGAATAGAGGAGTAGATGAAAGTCATCGACATGGCCGTGAAAGAACTCAAGAGATTTCTCCTGCTGTAAAACCTCCCGCTGATATTCGCCGGAACTATATCTTTCATTATCGATACCCAGAAATTCGAAGCGAAGCTGTTGCAGATAGCGATAACCGATAGGAGTATCAGCAATATCGACTGATGCACCATGCCCGTCGCCAGCGTGATGGATATAAGAGCCACTGTGATTCTCGATATAAGCGCCGTGCTGAGCAAAGCTCTCTTTCTTGTGCCGGTTCTGTTCATGATGAAAGGTACCAGCAGTTGGACGAGCTGGGAAAGAACCGGCAGAACTCCAATAACGGATATAACGAGCTCGTCTGCTCTGTATTCGAGGGCTAGACCTGTCAGAATGAAGCCCTGGGTGATTATGAAAAAGCCGTTGTAGAAGAACGTATCCATGAAAGATAGTCTTCTGGTCTTCTTGTGCAGTTTCTCAGTGTCCAATTCATTCATCGAGCCCATCTAATCCCCTTTCGATAACTATTGTAAACCCAAAACATTGAAAGCTGAATTATAAGAAAAGTGCGGTTGTCCTTTGGACAACCGCTATGTTTGAGAGATAAGGGGTGGAATTCTCCACAATTGTATTTGTGCAAATTCGTGCCAGTATTTTGGTTAACTCCGGGGTAGTGTGTGAAATTGCCCCAGAATTGACTGCGTAGTTGTATAATCGCTAAGAACGGTTTTTAAACCGCTGGAGGTGGTATCTTGCTGTACAGAAAGATAGCCATTGGAGAGAACCTTGAGTCTCTACCCTGTGAAGAACATTTCCAGAGTCTCTTCGATGTAGATTTCGATTTCCTGGTGAACCTGGGAAAGGAGACTCCGACGATTCTTTTCATAGATGGTGGAAACTACAGCAAAGATATCCTCGATGACTGGATCTTTGCATTCACCAACATAATACTTATAAACAACAACCCCATAAGGGCGTTCATAATCAGGGGTTACTCAGAAGAGACGCAGGAATTCAAAGGATATTATCGAGTTGTAGGAAGCTACAAAAGCCCTAGACAGATAGTTCAAGAGATAATAGACAGTATAGACAGGAGCCTTGAAAAGATAATCGGCAACAGCGACAGGGTAATTCAGATGAAGCGGATGATCGTGCTTTCCATGTTTTACGATGGTTCTATCATGATACTCGGAGAGACCGGCTCGGGAAAGAATCTTCTGGCCGAAACTATCGCCAGATTGTCTCCGCGGGGCAACAAACCCTTCTACTCCATAAACTGCGCCGCGATCCCTGAAACACTGCTCGAGAGCGAGCTGTTCGGTTACAAAAAGGGTGCCTTCACGGGTGCCACCGGCGAAAAGATAGGTCTCATAGAGCAAGCCGACAACGGAACGCTCTTTCTCGATGAAATAGGTGACATGCCCCTGAATCTTCAGGCAAAGATTTTGGCCATCACCGAAAACAGGGAATTTTTCAAGATTGGAGCCACAAAACCGACCAAAGTTGACGTGAGATTTATCACCGCCACAAACAGAACCGAAGACTCGGCGATGAGAAACGATCTAAGGTATAGACTTTCAGCGGTAAAGATAGATCTCCCTCCTCTCAGAGAGAGAAAGATGGATATCCCGCTGATTTTCGACAGCGTTCTTGAGAGAAAGGGATACCTTGTAAGGTTTGAAAACATCCCTAGAGAATTGAAGGAAAGGTTCCTCTCGTACAACTACCCGGGTAACATCCGCGAATTGTTGAACATGGTCGAGGAGTATCTTGCTCTGAACGATGTTGTACAGGCAACTGTCGATTCATCGATTTCAAAGAATATAAAGATACTCGCTGAAGAAGCTCTCGTAGCCAGAGTCGTAAAAGGGACTACTTACAAAGACTTTCTTCAGGAAATCTACAAAGGTGTATCCAGAGAGATACTCATCCAGAGGGCCGGAGTTCTCGATAACGATATAAATGCACTGGCCGGCGAATTTGGACTCACACCGAGGAGAATAAGAGATCTTCTGTCGGAGCTGGAAGCTCAATAGGCCTGAAGCCCCATTCATCGGCCTTATGGTTGCGCGGTTCGCGCAAAATCCCTCGCCGTAGATAATTAATGTATAATCTCAGGAGTAGGAGGTGTTTTTTTGGCTGTCAGAAAACTCAATCTTCCACAGGAGATAGAAGTAGCCGAGCTGTTCGGAGAATACGACCGGAAGGCGAAGTTCATTCAGAAGAAACTGAACGTGAAGATATCGATCATCGGAAACGAGATCTGGATAAAGGGCGAGGATGGAAACGGTATAGAAGTTGCGAAGAACATAGTTGATGAGCTGCTCCAGATGACCAAGGACGGACATTTTGTGGAATGGCGCGAGTTCGAATACATAGTCGATCAGCACCTGCAACACGATGAAAAAGATGAGGAATTCAAGGGCGTTTACAGCGAAGTAAGAGAAACATCCCTGCTTTCAAATCGAATAAGGCCTAAGACTCTCGGCCAGAAAGAATACCTGGAAACCATGAAAGAAAAGGAAATGGTCTTCTCGATCGGTCCGGCCGGTACAGGAAAGACCTATCTGGCGGTTGCGATGGCGGTGGATTTCTTGAAAGCCGGAAAGGTTCAGAGAATTATTCTCACCAGACCGGCCGTGGAGGCTGGTGAGAAGCTGGGATACCTTCCGGGAACCCTGCTGGATAAAGTGGATCCTTACCTGAGACCTCTGTACGATGCGCTCATGGAGATGATTCCCACCGAGAAGCTCGGTTACTACAGAGAAAATTCGATAGTTGAGGTCGTTCCGCTCGCCTACATGAGAGGAAGAACGTTGAACAACTCCTTCATAATCCTCGATGAAGCGCAGAACACCACTTATCAGCAAATGAAGATGTTCTTGACCAGGATCGGATTCAACTCCAGAGTCGTTGTTACAGGAGACATAACGCAGATAGATCTTCCACGCGACACCAATTCGGGTCTCGTGGTAATACAGAAAGTTCTTGGAGGTATAGAATCGATAGGTTTTTCCTATCTCACCGATCAGGACGTGGTAAGGAATCCTCTGGTTAAGGAGATAATAAAGGCCTACGACACCTATGAAAGAGACAAGCAGGCAAAAGAATAAAGAGAAAAAGAAAATCCAATTTCCCTTTGAGAGACTCTTCAACATAAAGGATCTCACCAATTTCATAATCTATCCGATTTTTCTTGCTCTTTTAAACCGGGCTCCCTTTCTTTCCTTCCCGTCGAAGCCCTTTCTCTATTTCATCGGTTCTGCGATTTTGTGGTATATATTCGCCGAAAGAACCGTTAAAAATAACAGATACTTCCATCTACACAGGGCATACAGATTGACATTTTTCTGTGTGGTTGCTTTCGGTGTGTTCATAAACTCTTTTCTGCCTTCGCTGGCCGATGCGAAGCTCCTGCCGGAGATGACGCCCATCTTCCTGAGCGTCTCGATGGTGACCATATTGATAGGTTATCAGGAAGGAATAGGAAGCGGTCTCTTCATGTCATTTCTGGCCTCCGCCAATATCGACAACTCGTTTGAGACTTTCATACTCCTGTCTGTCGTCGTTCTCTCAACGGCACTGACAACAAGGCATATCGAAAGGAGAATAGAGATTGCCAGGGCCGGCTTCGAGGTCAGTCTGATCTTCACGGCCGTGAATCTCGTAAGAATGACTCTCCAGGGAGAACCGATCAGCGCTCTGGATCTTACAGTTGCCTTCGCAAACCCAATCCTCTCTTCGGTGATAGTTATAGGCATAGTGCCTTACATAGAATATGTGAGCAGAATCTATTCGGATACGGGGATGCTGGAGCTGGGGAATTTGTCTCATCCGCTGTTGAAAAATCTGTCGATATATGCGCCGGGTACGTACTACCACAGTATTTCTCTGGCAAATCTATCCGAAGCGGCCGCCGAAAAGATCGGAGCCAACCCTATACTTGCCAGAGTGGCTGCGTACTTCCACGACGCCGGAAAATCCAAGAGACCCCAGTACTTCGTAGAGAACCAGCAGGATGGGATAAACCCGCACGACAATATCACACCTTCGATGTCGAACCTGGTCATCAACGAACATGTGAAGCAAGGCGTCGAGCTGGCCCATAAATACCGTCTTCCTCTGTTGATAGAAGATGTCGTGAAGGAACACCACGGAACCAGAATAAAGAAGTTCTTCTTCCACAAGGCCAAAACCGGTGGTCAGGAAGAACACCAGGAAGACTTCCAGTACCCCGGACCGAAACCCCGGTTCAAGGAATCGGGCATCATAATGCTTGCCGACTCGGTTGAAGCTGCCTACAAGAGCCTGAAAAAGCCTACACCCGCAAAGACCCAGGAACTGATAGAAGAAGTGGTCAACGGCATTTACAACGAAAGACAGCTCGATCAGACGGGGCTGGACCTCGACGATCTCGAGAAGATAATCGAAGCCTTCACGAGGGTCCTGATGAGCATGAATCAGCCAAGAATTGAATATCCGAAAGAGACGATAGAAAAAGTGGTGATGGCAAATGGAGATAATAGTCCAAAACAAGATGGAAAGGACGATAGACGCGAAAAAAGTGAGTAACATAGCCAGGAAAGTAATTGAGAAAGAACTCGGCGAAACCGAAATCGGAAGTCTGAACATCCTTCTTACAGATGACGCAGAAATAGCGAGTATAAACAAGCAATTCAGAAACAAAGAAGAACCAACGGACATTCTTTCCTTCGGATACGGTTTGGAAGAAGAGCCGATAGGTGATATAGTCATTTCGCTGGAGAGAATAGCCGAACAATCTCAAGAATTCGGAAACTCCTTCGAAGAGGAACTCCTCTACATTACGATCCATGGAGTCCTTCACGTCCTTGGCTACGACCATGAGGGGTACGACACCGAAGACGAAGAGATCTTTCTTCTTCAGAAAAAATACTTTCGAGAACTGGTAAAGGAGTGATTGGCTTTGTCTGATTTCAGACCTTTCAGGGCTGTTAGACCGGCTGCGGGATTGGAGCAGAAGGTCAACTGTCCGCCGTACGATGTCATTTCGTTCGAAGAGGCAAGAGAGATAGGTAGAAACCCGGAAAGTTTCGTGCACGTTATTAGATCGGAGATCGATCTTCCCGAAGAGACCGACCATTACGACGAGAGCGTTTATTTGAAAGCGAAGGGAAATTTCGAAAAACTTCTTTCCGATGCTATTCTGGTACAGGAAGAGAGACCTGCCTACTATATATACTGGCAGAAGATGAAAGATCATGTCCAGATAGGAATCGTAGGCTGCGCCAGCGTCGATGAGTATCAAAGGGAGAGAATAAAAAAGCACGAGCTCACCAGGCAGGACAAAGAAGAGGACAGGGTAAAACATATCCACACCGTTGGAGCCAACACCGGACTGGTATTTTTGACCTTCAGGTCCAGTGAAAAACTCGAAGAGATCCTTTCTAGATACGTGAAAGAGCTGGAACTCTCTATGAGAGTCATCGACGAAAACGATGTGGAACACAGGCTCTACGCAGTCAAAGACGATAAGAGAGTCGAGGAGTTGAGGCAATCGCTCGGGGAGATAGAAAACATGTACATCGCCGACGGTCACCACAGAGCCGCTTCCTCTTCGAGGGTCAGGGAGCTGATGAAAGCTCAAAATCCAGACCACACAGGCAAGGAAGAATACAATTACTTCATGGCCGTCGCCTTTCCACACTCTTACCTCAGGATAATGGACTACAACAGGGTGGTCAAAGACCTCGGGGGAATCTCCCCGGAAGAATTCATGGATAGGGTGGGGGCCGCTTTCGACATATCCCATGCCCCAGAGAGCCCATACAAACCTGTAAAGAGACATGAATTCGGTATGTGCCTGTACGGAAAGTGGTACGTTCTGACCGCCAGGAGCGGAACTTTCGATGAGGACGACCCGGTTGGAAGTCTGGACGTGGATATCCTTCAGAGAAACCTCCTGGGACCTGTACTGGGAATCGACAATCCCAGAAAGGACCCGAGAATAGACTTCGTAGGAGGTATAAGAGGTTTGAAGGCTCTGGAGAACAGAATAACCAACGGCTGGGCTGTCGCTTTTTCGATGTTCCCGACCTCGATGGAGGAATTGCTGGCTGTCGCCGACAGCGGGAAGATAATGCCTCCGAAATCCACCTGGTTCGAACCGAAACTGCGCAGTGGATTGGTCGTGCATCTTCTGAAATGAAAACCGTGGCGATTGTCGTTGCAGGCGGCCGGGGAGACAGGATGAAGGCATCCATCCCCAAGCAGTTCATGTTGCTTCAACATAGAGAGATATTCGTCAGATCCGTGGAGATATTTCACGGATCTGATTTAATAGATGGAGTCGTTCTCGTCATGCATCCAGACTGGATGGAAGCTGCCGGGAGAATACTTGACAAATACGGTATAGATTCGGTGGGCATCGTCCCCGGGGGAGAGACGAGGCAGGAATCCGTTTACAGGGGACTTTGTTCGATCGAATACGAGGGGTTCGACACCGTTTTGATTCACGACGCGGCAAGACCGCTTTTCTCGGCCTTCCAGATCCCAGATTTGCTCAAAACGGTCGAAAAGGGCCTTGGCGTGGTAGTCGTAGAACCGTTGAGCGATACGGTATACATCACCGACCATGGATCGGTGGTGGGGATCCCCGACCGTGCAAACCTCAGGGCCGCCGAAACGCCGCAGACCTTCAGATACGAAGATATCTTTGCGGCTCACCGCAAAGCCATAGATGAAAACCTGACCTCTTCCACGGACGATGCGAGGCTGCTGCTGAACAACGGATGCAAGATCGTCACGCTGGACTCTCTCACCAGAAATATGAAAATCACCGGCCCCCAGGATCTCGAGATAGCAGAACTGTTGCTGAAGTCACGCGCAAAAACAAAAGGAGAGTCTTTTGACTCTCCAATTGAATAACATCTGGGCGATACCTACTCTCGCATGCAGTTGCCCACATACTACCATCGGCCCGAGACGGCTTAACTGCCGGGTTCGGTATGGAGCCGGGTGTTTCCCGCCCCGGTGTCTTCACCCAGAATATCTAATCACTCAAGAGTGCACAGGGAAATAAAGGTAAAGGAATCGGATGATTAGTACTGGTCGACTCAACACCTCACGGTGCTTACATCTCCAGCCTATCTACGTCCTCTTCTCGAACGATCCTGAGAGACCTAGTCTTGAAGCGTGCTTCCCGCTTAGATGCTGTCAGCGGTTATCACTCATGAACTTAGCTACTCAGCTACTGCCGCTTGCACGACAACTGATTCACCAGAGGTCCACTAACCCCGGTCCTCTCGTACTAGGGGCTACCCTTCTCAAGTCTCCTACGCTCGCAACAGATAGGGACCGAACTGTCTCACGACGTTCTGAACCCAGCTCACGTACCGCTTTAATAGGCGAACAGCCTAACCCTTGGGACCTGCTCCAGCCCCAGGATGCGATGAGCCGACATCGAGGTGCCAAACACTGCCGTCGATGTGAACTCTCGGGCAGTATAAGCCTGTTATCCCCAGGGTAGCTTTTATCCGCTGATCAACGGCCTTTCCACTCAGGGCCGCAGGGTCACTAGGGCCAGGTTTCCCTCCTGTTCGACCTGTCAGTCTCACAGTCAAGCTGGCTTTTGCCCTTACACTCTATGGTTGATTTCCAACCAACCTGAGCCAACCTTAGCGCGCCTCCGTTACTCTTTGGGAGGCGACCGCCCCAGTCAAACTGCCCACCTAGCACTGTCCTTGCGATGCTCTCCACATCCACAAGTTAGTACTCCGTTGTATAGAGGGTAGTATCCCACCGTTGGCTCCCCCGATCCTGGCGAACCGGGTTCTCTGCCTCCTACCTATCCTGTACACCATACAACAAAGCACAATACCAAGCTACAGTAAAGCTCCATGGGGTCTTTCCGTCTAGTTGCGAGTTCTGGGCATCTTCACCCAGACTGAAATTTCACCGGGTCTCCTGTTGAGACAGTGCAGCGATCGTTACGCCATTCGTGCAGGTCGGAACTTACCCGACAAGGAATTTCGCTACCTTAGGACCGTTATAGTTACGGCCGCCGTTTACTGGGGCTTCGGTTCAAAGCTTCGCTTGCGCTAACCTTTCCCCTTAACCTTCCAGCACTGGGCAGGCGTCAGACCCTATACGTCTTCTTATCGAATTCGCAGAGCCCTGTGTTTTTGGTAAACAGTCGCCGCTGCCTTGTCACTGCGACTCCAGTCAGCTATTAACCAACCAGAGTACCCCTTCTCCCTAAGTTACGGGGCTAATTTGCCTAGTTCCTTAACAGGAGTTATCCCGCTCCCCTTAGCCTTCTCAGCTTGCCTACCTGTGTCGGTTTTCAGAACGATTGGCTCACCACTCAACGCTATGCGATGCTTTTCTCGACAGTATGAACTCAACGTTGTTGCTCCCGAAGGAACTTCCATTCGTCCCTCACCCTCCCGCGGTGGATTTTCCTGCCGCGATCATAAGACTCGAAACTTAGACGCACTATGCAACCAGTACGCAACGCCTATCCTCCTGTGTCACACCCCATAACTCGTGCTACGCCAGTACCGGAATATTAACCGGTTTCCCATCGGTTACCCCTTTCGGGTTCCCCTTAGGGTATCGACTAACCCTGGGCGGACGAACCTTCCCCAGGTACCCTTAGGCTTTCGGGGGGAGAGATTCTCACTCTCCTTTCGTATACTCATGCCTGCATTCTCTCTTGTGTCTCGTCCAGCAGCCCTCACGGGTCTACCTTCTCCCTACAACACAATGCTCCTCTACCAACAGTTTCCTGTTCCACAGCTTCGGAGGATAGCTTTAGCCCCCTTACATCTTCGGCGCGGTGAGTCTCGACTAGTGAGCTGTTACGCACTCTTTTAATGATGGCTGCTTCTAAGCCAACATCCTAGCTGTCTTTGACTCTCCACTTCCTTTAACACTTAGCTATCTCTCTGGGCCCTTAGCTGGTGGTCTGGGCTGTTTCCCTCTCGACTACGGACCTTATCGCTCGCAGTCTGTCTCCTGCACTTTGAGTAGAGGTATTCGAAGTTTGACTGAGGTCGGAGGTCGCCCCCCTAGCCCAATCAGTGCTCTACCCCCTCCACTAACCATGCAAGGCCGTGCTTAGACACGTTTCGAGGAGTACCAGATATCACCGAGTTCGGTTAGCTTTTCACTCCTATCCACAGGTCATCCAATAGCTTTTTACTGCTAACTGGTTCGGTCCTCCAGTGGGTGTTACCCCACCTTCAACCTGCCCATGGATAGCTCACCCGGTTTCGGGTCTATCGCAACTGACTGCCGCCCTATTAAGACTCGGTTTCCCTTCGGCTCCTCCTGTATCGGATTAACCTCGCCAGTTACGGTAACTCGCAGGCTCATTAATCAAAAGGCACGCGGTCGCACTTTCGTGCTCCCACTTATTGTAGACTCACGGTTTCAGGTACTCTTTCACTCCCCTCCCGGGGTGCTTTTCACCTTTCCCTCACGGTACTTTTTCTCTATCGGTCAGCAGGTAGTATTTAGCCTTAGAGAGTGGTCTCCCCAGATTCACGCGGGATTCCTCGTGCCCCGCGTTACTCGGGATACTGATAAGACTAGCTCCACGCTTTCGCCTACAGGACTTTCACCTTCTCCGGTTTACCTTCCAAGGTAATTCGACTAGCACTTCGCTTCATCCGGCCCTGTACGGTCAGGCCCGTCAATATCCCTCTACCCCGATTCAGCAACGCCCGTACGCTTACACTGCACCGGTTTAGGCTTTTCCCGTTTCGCTCGCCGCTACTCAGGGAATCTCTTCGATTTCTCTTCCTCTTGCTACTAAGATGTTTCAATTCGCAAGGTTCGCTTCCCTTTCGGGATACCAGATATCTCTACCTGGTGGGTTTCCCCATTCGGGCATCCGCGCTTCTACGGTCGCTTGCACCTACACGCGGCTTTTCGCAGCTGGCCACGCCCTTCTTCGCCTCCTGCTACCTAGGCATCCTCCGTGAGCCCTTTATACCTTTACCTTTCTTCCTTAACTCGCTCCTATCTTTCTTCCCTATGCACTTTTCAATGACCAGAAGAATAACTCAAAGATGGATAGCAATCCATAAACTCCTTAGAAAGGAGGTGATCCAGCCCCACCTTCCGGTAGGGCTACCTTGTTACGACTTAGCCCCCCTTGCCAATCCCACCCTAAACAAGCTCCCTCCTTTCGGTTAGGATACTCATCTTCAGGTGTTACCAACTCGGGTGGCTTGACGGGCGGTGTGTACAAGACCCGGGAACGTATTCACCGCAGCTTGGCTGATCTGCGATTACTAGCGATTCCGGCTTCATGCAGGCGGGTTGCAGCCTGCAATCTGAACTGGGGGTTGGTTTGAGGATTTCCTCCACATCGCTGTCTTGGTCCCTTCTGTCCAACCCATTGTAGCGCGTGTGTCGCCCAAGATATAAGGGGCACGATACCTGACTTCATCCCCCCCTTCCTCCGCCTCGTCGGCGGCGGTCCTCCTAGAGTACCCGGCCTTACCGCTGGTAACTAAGAGCAGGGGTTGCGCTCGTTGCGGGACTTAACCCAACACCTCACGACACGAGCTGACGACGGCCGTGCACCACCTGTGCTAACTCCACACATAGTGTGGTCGTTCCTCTTTCAATTCACTACCATTAGCATGTCAAACCTTGGTAAGGTCCTTCGCTTAGCATCGAATTAAACCACACGCTCCACCGCTTGTGCGGGTCCCCGTCAATTCCTTTGAGTTTCACCCTTGCGGGCGTACTCCCCAGGCGGTTCACTTATCGCGTTAGCTTTAGCACGGAGGGCTTTCCGCTCCCCACACCTAGTGAACATCGTTTAGGGCCAGGACTACCGGGGTATCTAATCCCGTTCGCTCCCCTGGCTTTCGAGCATCAGTGTCAGAACCGGCCCAGAAAACCACCTTCGTCACCGGCGTTCCTGCCAATATCTAAGGATTTTACCCCTACACTGGCAGTTCCGTCTTCCTCTACCGTCCTCAAGCCTACCAGTTTCAACTGCAAGTCCGGAGTTGAGCTCCGGGTTTTCACAGTTGACATGTTAGGCCACCTACGCTCCCTTTACGCCCAGTGATTCCGGGTAACGCTCGCCCCCTACGTATTACCGCGGCTGCTGGCACGTAGTTAGCCGGGGCTTTCTAGTAAGGTACCATCCCTCTATGTAGCTTTCCACTCTACATAGCATTTTTCCCTTACCACAGCAGTTTACAATCCGAAGACCTTCTTCCTGCACGCGGCGTCGCTAGATCAGAGTTCCCTCCATTATCTAAAATTCCGCACTGCTGCCTCCCGTAGGAGTAGGACCCGTATCTCAGTGTCCTTGTGGCCGGCCACGCTCTCACGCCGGCTATCCGTCGTCGCCTTGGTAAGCCCTTACCTCACCAACTAGCTGATGGACCGCGGGCCGCTCTTCTGCCGATGCTATTGCACCTTTCTCCTTCCGGACTTATGCGGTATTAGCTGTCCTTTCGGTCAGTTATCCCCCTGCAGATGGTACGTTCCCACGTGTTACTCACCCGTTCGCCACTCTATGTGTTGCCACATACCGTTCGACTTGCATGTGTCAAGCACGCCGCCAGCGTTCACCCTGAGCCAGGATCAAACCCTCCATCCATGACTCATTTTTTTGAAACTCGCTGGATTGCTATCCATTTTTCAATGACCCTTTCCTCTTCCTCGCCTCCGCTCTTCTTCGCGTCAGCAATTCCTATACTACCAGTACCTCCCTTCACTGTCAAGTTACAGATTGGTTTCCTGATTACCCCCTGTCAGTGAATTCATTCTCAGATTGAGAAGCCGTGTCTGGCTACAAAAGAGGAGTCTGGCATGTTTTTCGGCAACAGAAGGGAGACGTTCCAGCTACCGCTCAGGTATTTTCTGGCGATATTGTTCAGCTCTTCGATTGTGAGGTCATCTATCTTTTCAATGAGAGTCTCGAGCGAATCGGGCCGACCGCATATAACAACGTCGTCCAGAAAGCGGCTCAGCGTTGAGAGGGTTCCTTCGGTGGACATCAGGAGCTTGCCCCTGAGCCTTTCGGTTCCGTAATTGAACTGAGCCTGACTGACACCCTTCTCTACTATTCTGTGGAGTTCATTTTCGAGCGATCCAATCAGATCGTCGAGGTTTTTGGGATTGGTGGAGGCGTTGATCATGAAGGCCCCGGATTCGGTGTAAGAGACGAACTCAGAATTTATGTTGTAAACCATGCCGAGCTCCTCGCGTATATTGTGAAACAGGATCGAGCTCATGCCGCTTCCGAAAAGTATGTTGAACACCTTGAAAGCTTCGAAATCGTCCCTGTTCCTTCTTCCCGGTGCCCCTTTGGTCAGAAGCAGGTGGACCTGCTGCAGATCCTTCCTTTTCTCCACTATCCAGAGCGGTTCCTTCGAAATCACCGGAGATTTGGTCGGGGAAGTCTCTTTGTTATTTTTCTGTAAAGAAAGAAGCTTCTCCTGTGCTCTGTCGATCAAAGAATCGCCGTAGTTGCCCGTAACCGCGAAGATCGCCCTGTCGGCGATGTATTTGTGTTCGTAGAAATTCGAAATATCCTCTCTGGTAAGAACCTTGACGGTGCTGTCGTATCCGAGTATAGGCCGTCCGAAGTCCCTGTCCCAGACTTTCTGGATCGTCATGTCGTAAATCCTGTCGTAAGGGTCGTCTTCGGCCGAAGCTATCTCTTCGAGTATGACTCCGCGTTCCAACTCTATCGCACTTTCTTCGAAGCGTGGAGAAGATATAAGATCGAAAAGAATGTCCAGCGCCTCGTGCGAATAGGTGTCCGGAACTTTCGCGTAGTAAACCGTAGATATCCTGCCGGTATAGGCGTTGAGACTTCCACCTATTCTCTCGATCGGTTCCTTTATCTCGAATGCGTTTCTGTCTTTGGTTCCCTTGAATAGAGTGTGTTCTATGAAATGAGAAACTCCGCTGATGGGATCATCCTCATCAGCGGATCCTACTTTTACCGCAAAAGCCATCGAAACCGTCCTGGTTTCTTCTTTTCTTTCGCCGACAAGAGTAGCGTTATTTGAAAGTTCCTTATAAAGAATGCTCAATGTCGCTTACCTACTTTCTGTTTCGCTCGTTTCTGTTTCTACCTTCGTTTCTTGGATAGGGTTTCCTCTCTCTTCTCTGTTCCTCGGTCACTTCGACGCCTTCCAGTTTCAGGCTTATCTTACCCATCTGATCGATACCCGAGACTTCTACCTTTATTATGTCTCCTAATTTGTGCGCTTTAAGGAATTCTTTCGAATTCTCACCCATCTTCGACACGTGCAGGAGTCCCGTCTTTCCCGGCGCGAGTTCCACAAAGAATCCATAAGCCTCTTCGCGCGTGATCTTTCCTTCGAATATCTGGCCGGGTTTCGCCTCGGATATTATAGCCTCGATGACTTTTTCGAGTCTCTCGAGTTTAGCGTGGTCGTTCCCCACGATCTTCGCGAGTGACTTCTCGTCGTCTATGAAGATTGTCGAGTCGTAATCGCTCGAAAGCTTCTTGATAACCTTTCCACCGGGGCCAATTATCTCGCCTATCTTTTCATAAGGAAGCGCAATCGTCTTGATGATCGGTGCATAATCGGACACAGTCGTTCTAGGAGTATCTACCGCCCGGTACATAAGGTCAAGGATTTTCAGTCTCGCAACTTTCGCCTGTTCAAGGGCCTGCGTCATTATATCTCCGGAAACACCAGATACTTTTACATCCATCTGAAAGGCCGTAATACCGTCGCGGGTACCGGTGACTTTGAAATCCATGTCACCCATATGATCTTCGTTTCCAAGTATATCGGTCAGGACCACCGTTTTATCTGGCTCCTGAATCATACCCATTGCAACCCCGGCAACGTGTTTCTTCATCGGTACTCCTGCAGCCATGAGAGCCAGAGATCCCGAACAGACTGTTGCCATCGAGGATGATCCGTTGGATTCGAGGATCTCCGAGACGACTCTGATCGTGTAAGGAAAGTCTTCGTCCTTGGGGACAATGTTCTTGAGAGATCTTTCGGCTAGATGACCGTGACCTATCTCTCTCCTTCCAGGGCCTCTCAATCTTTTCACTTCTCCGGTACTGAAGGGAGGGAAGTTGTAGTGCAGCATGAAGGATTTCGAGCCCTCTTCGAACATCGTATCCACTATCTGTTCATCCATGGTGGCTCCCAGGGTTACTATGCCAAGGCTCTGTGTCTCTCCTCTTGTGAAGAGGGCCGAACCGTGGGCTCTTGGGAGGAGATCCAGCTCTATCGTGATCGGTCTGACCTCGTCGTGCTTTCTCCCGTCCATTCTCACATCGTCCTGAACGATCCTTCTTCTCATCACTTCTTTCTCCACGTCGTGATAGGAATCCTTCAGGTAACCGATGTTTCCCATTATCTCTTCTTCTGACCAGCGATCGTTAACCTTCTGGACGAAGGCCTCGATGAGTTGATCCCTGTATTCTTTCAACGCTTTATCTTTGGCATGTTTCCCGGGTGTAAGCATCAGCCCGGCCAGTTTATCTCTATCTACGAATTCCCCGAAGGCTTCGACGAAACCTTCCGGAGCGGTCGGGATTTCCAGCTCCCATTTTTTGATTTCGAATTCAGCCAGTATCTCCTCCTGGAAGACCACCAGAGACTTTATCGCCTCATGCGCGGCTTCCAGCGCGCCGACCATTATCTTTTCCGATACTTCTTTCGCCTCGCCTTCGACCATTGTCACGGCATGTTTGGTGCCCGCGACCACGATGTCCAGTTCCGATCGCTTCAGTTCTTCGGCCGATGGGAATATGACGTACTTCCCATCGATATATCCAACCTGAACTCCGGCAACTACTCCTTCGAAGGGTATCTCCGAAAGGTTTAGCGCAAGCGATGCTCCCATTATTCCCCAGATATCCGGTGGATTGTCGGGATCGGCCGAAAGCACGGTGACTATAACCTGTATCTCGTTTCTCATACCGTCTTGAAACAGCGGTCTGATAGGTCTGTCTATTATTCGCGCAGATAGAACCGCGTTGTCGCTGGGTCTGTTCTCCCTTTTCAGAAACCCTCCCGGAATCTTTCCAGCCGCGTAAAACTTTTCCTGATACTCTACAGTCAGGGGCAAAAAATCCGTTCCGGGCATCGCTTCTTCGTTCCCATCAACGGTGGTGAGCAGTACCGAATCGGCGTATCTGAGCAAAATTGCCCCGTGGGCCTGTTTTGCCATCTTGCCGTTTTCGATCACCAGCTTCTGACCAAAAAACTCTCTCTCCCATTGTTTGTAGCTCACTAACAACACCTCTTTTTCGATTCTCAAATACTCAATTATAACAGTTGCATAAAATTCACGCAAAAAAGGAGCGGTTACCCGCTCCCTGTTGAGTTCGTTGTATTCTCAACCCCTCAATCCAAGCTTGTTGATCAGCTCTAGATATACTTCGGGTTTCTTGGCCTTTATATATCTGAGCATCTTTCTTCTTCTTCCGACGAGTTTCAGCAGTCCCCTTCTCGTATGGAAGTCCTTGGGGTGCTTCTTTAGATGCTCGGTGAGATGTCTTATCCTGGCCGTCAGGATCGCTATCTGAACTTCTGTGGAACCGGAGTCGTTGTCGTGGATTTGAAATTCCTTGACAAGTTCCTGCTTGTTGATTTCCATGTCTCTCCTCCTTATGAGTCCTCTATCCAGGAAAGGGCTATACCTCGAACCGGGAATAGGGCAAGGCAATTCTAAAACGATTATCTTCTTCTGTCAACACCCAGGAACTTTGCCAGCATGTCCCGTGCCGTTTGAGTGACAGCTATACCGCCTTTGCCGGTCTCTTTGAGCTCTTCGGGAAGTCTCCTTCCCACCCTGCCGAGAGATTCGGCCACTTCTTCAAACGGTATAACCGATTCTATGCCGGCCAAAGCGAGCTCAGCCGCCGTGAAGGCCGTAGATACTCCGAAAGCGTTTCTCTTGACGCAGGGAATTTCTACAAAGCCGCCGACCGGATCGCACACCAGTCCAAGCAGCGATTTCAACGCCAGAGCCGGTGCGGAAACAAGGGCTTCGTAATTTTCCGGGCTCACCGCGTACACTATTGCAGCCGACGCCATGGCAGTCGCCGTTCCGATTTCGGCCTGACAACCCGACACAGCACCGGAGATCGATGCCTTTCTCCTTATTCTCTCTCCAACCGCGCCGGCCACCAGCAAAGAGTGAGATAACTCCTCCACACTCTTTCCAAGGTTTTTGTGCATGGAGATCAACGCTCCGGGAACGACTCCACACGCACCTGCCGTCGGGCAGGCCACGATCTTTCCCATGCTCGCATTGTGCTCGGCCATAGACAGGGCGACCTCTATACCAGAGTAAACGATCTGGCTTAGCAGAAAAGGACTGGAGTTCCTGACTTTCTGGTCGTTTTCTCCGACCCATCCTGTCAGAGATTTAGAAGGATTAGATTTTCTGGCCTCGAAGGAGTTGAACATCTCATTTGTCAGTCTTAACGATGTCTTCAAGGCGTTTTGGGGATCATCGCCGGTGTTCATCATGTACCATTCGCAAACCACTTCGTGAAGTGGAGTTTTCGAGGTTTTAGATGTATTCACAAGGTCTTCGAAGGTCATCATACTACATCCAGCTTCTCAAGGTAAGAGACTCTTCTCACTACCTTCAGTTTTTTTATTTCTACAATCAGGTCTTGATCGGGCTCATCGTCGAGCTCAATAACACAGAGAGCCTCGCGTCTGTACGGATCCACCCTGGACAGCAACAGATTGCTTATGTTAATATCGCTCGCCGACACCAGTCGCACTATCTGAGCCAGAGCGCCGGGAACATCGGCGTTTATGAGTATAAGCGAGGGATACTTTCCGTTCACGCCGGTCTCAAAGTCATCTATCGATGTTATCCTGATCTCTCCACCTCCAATGGAGGCTCCCGTGATACTGAGAAATCTATCGGAGTTCTGTCCGGTTATTTTTACCGTGTTCGGGTGAGCTTCAGGCATATCGACCTCCTCGAAGCTAAAAGACATACCGCTCTGCACGGCCATCTCCAGAGCCTGCTTGAGAGAGGGATCGGATTCTTTCATGCCAAGCACTCCTCCAACCAGAGCCCTGTCCGTTCCGTGGCCTCTGTGGGTGGCGAAGAGGGGGGAGTTGAGAAGAAATTTGACATCGTCCGGCCTTCCATTCAAAAGCGACCTGAAGGCTCTTCCCAGCCTCGCCATACCGGCCGTGTGGGAACTAGAAGGCCCAACTATCACCGGTCCTATTATATCCAGCAACATCTCTCTTACCTCCGTGCAAAAGGCGCGGGAATCGGAGAATCCCCGCGCCCCGAAAAAATTCTCAGAGATTGTAGAAAGAAGAAAGTCCTCTGTACTCTGCCTGTTCGCCAAGCTCTTCTTCTATTCTCAGAAGTTCGTTGTACTTGGCGATCCTATCGGTTCTGGACGCCGAGCCAGTTTTGATCATCCCCGCGTTTGTAGCCACGGCGAGGTGGGCAATGAACGTATCTTCAGTTTCACCGGATCTGTGGGAAATCACACAGGTCATACCGTGCTTCTGGGCGTACTCTATAGTGTCGAGAGTCTCGGTGACCGAACCGATCTGGTTCAGTTTTATAAGAATCGAGTTGGAGGCCCTCTCTTCAACTCCCTTTCTAAGTCTCTCGATGTTCGTCACGTAAAGATCGTCGCCGACGATCTGGACTTTTCCGCCGACCCTTTCGGTTAGCTTCGAGAAAGCTCCCCAATCCTCTTCGTTGAAGGGATCTTCTATGGAGATTATCGGGTATCTCTCGGTCAGATCTACGTAGTAATCTATAAGCTGGTCGGGAGTGAGTTCCTTGCCATCTATGGTGTACAAACCCTTCTCTTCATTGAAAAACTCGCTGGCCGCACAGTCTAGAGCTATGAAGATCTCTTCTCCTGGTTTGTAGCCGGCCGATTCAACGGCGTTTATTATATACTTTATGGCTTCTTCGTTGCTCTCGAAACTGGGAGCGAAACCGCCCTCGTCGCCGACCGCGGTCACGTGTCCACCGTCTTTCAGGAGTTTTTTAAGGTGATGGAAGACCTCGACTCCTGCCCTCAGAGCATCTCTGAAATACTTGAATCCGGCCGGCACTATCATGAACTCCTGGATATCCAGGTTGTTGTCGGCATGTTTTCCACCGTTCACTATGTTCATGAAGGGAATCGGGAGGACCTTTGCGTTGGTTCCTCCAAGATACTTGTAGAGAAGGGTATCTATGCTGTCGGCCGCGGCTCTGGCAACTGCCATCGATACGGCGAGTATCGCGTTCGCACCGAGTTTGTCCTTGTTTTTTGTACCGTCAAGCTTCAACAGCGAATCGTCGATGGCAGTCTGATCGAAAGCGTTCAGACCTACTATTTCGGGAGCGATCACTTCATTTATGTTCTCTACGGCTTTCAACGTGCCTTTTCCAAGAAATCTTTTCTTATCTCCGTCACGAAGCTCGAGCGCCTCGAACTTACCCGTAGAAGCCCCCGAAGGTACTATGGCCCTTCCATGACCGCCATCGTCCAGCCAGACTTCGGCCTCGACCGTAGGTGTTCCCCTCGAATCAAGAACCTCACGAGCAACCAGGTCAACTATCTGTGCGTACATTTCATCACCTCCATCAATCGGGAATTACAAGCGTGCCTATCTTCTCGCCCATTATAGCATTCAAAAGATTTCTCTTCTTGAAGAAATCTATAACTATTACCGGTACACCGTATCTCTGACAGATGGAAAAGGCTTCGCGGTCCATAACTTCTATATTATTTTCAATAGCGCTGGCGAAGGTTATCCTGTCTATCTTTGCGGCATTATCGTTTTTCTTCGGGTCTTTATCGTAAACGCCATCGACTTTGGTGCCTTTTATGATAACGTCCGAACCTATTTCGACCGCTCTGACGGCGGCCGCCGTGTCAGTTGTGAAAAAGGGGAGATAAGTACCTCCGCCGAATATAACAACCTCTCCGCTATTCAGCGATTTCTCGATGCGATCGTACTTGTGATCGTCTAGAGAAGGCAACTTCACAATCGAGGAGATTGCGACGGCCTTCACCCCTGCCTCGCTGAGAATTTCCTTTAGATAAACTGCATTCATAACGGTCCCGAGCATTCCGAGCTCGTCGGCCCTTGAATTTCTCAAATTCCTCAGTTCTCTGCCTCTCACAAGGTTCCCGGCACCTATAACTATCGCCAGCTGTGTGCCAGTTCGAATTACCGGAAGAATCTCTTCGAGTAGATAGTTTACGGACGCTTCGTCGAATCCCCTTCCGCCTTCGCCGCTCAAAACTTCCCCGCTGAGTTTTAGAAGAACTCTTTTATACATACCCACCTCCGGAGATTATAAAAAAAGGTGAGCACCGCTCACCTTAGAAACTCAACTGTCGGATTCGCCAACCTGCCAGCGAACGAATTTCTTCACTTTTATGTTTTCGCCCGTTTTGGAAATCAACTCGACGATCAGATCATTTATAGTTTTGCCGCTCTCGAAGACATATTCCTGCTCGAGCAGACAGTTTTCCTTGTAGAAGCTCTCGAGCTTGCTCTCGACTATCTTCTCAATTATGTGGGCAGGTTTTCCGCTTTCCTTAACCTGTTCGGCGTAGATCTCCTTTTCCTTCTCTATCTTTTCCTGAGGGACGAGATCTCTGGAGACAAACCGTGCTCCCATCGCTGCAAGTTGCAGAGAGATTTTGTGAGCAAGTTCCTTGAATTCGTCGGTTCTAGCGACGAAATCAGTAACACAGTCAAGTTCGAGAAGCACGCCGAGCTTGTTGTTGTGATGAATGTAAGAGTATATTATTCCCTCTCCGGTTTCTCTACCGGAGACCTTGTCGGCTTTAAGAATTCCCTTTTTGCGAAGGTAATCCTTTGCGAGTTCGAAATCGCCCTTGGTTTCTACGAGAGCCTTCTTACAATCCATCATACCGGCCTGAGTTGCATCGCGGAGTTGCTTTACCATATCACTGGTAATTTCAGCCATTATTGTGTGTCCTCCTTCATTAAAATTCCATCGAAGATTATAACTCAGTTGAACGCAGTTTATTTTCTGCGATGTAAAGTCATTTACCCAATTTTCTTTTGAACTCACCTTTGACGCACGGTGGGACCCATTTAGAAATGTCCCCGCCGAAAGAGGCGATCTCCCTGACCATGGACGAAGAGATGAAGGAGTTGGAGGTCTCCGTCATAAGAAACAACGTCTCGAAATCAGCTAACATGGACTTGTTTGCATGGGCCATCTGAAGCTCCATCTCGAAGTCCGAGACCGCTCTGAGCCCTCGAATCACAACCTTTACATCGTTCTCTCTGGCGAAGTCCACGAGAAGACCGCTGTGAGTGGTTATGGTCACGTTGTGTATGTGAGAAACCGCGAGTCTGACCATCCGCATTCTCTCCTCGTGTGCGAAAAAATGTTTCTTGTTTACGTTTTCCATAACCAACACAATCACTTCATCGAAGATCTTGCTCGACCTCTCGACCAGGTCGATGTGCCCGTAAGTTATTGGATCAAAAGAACCAGGATAGACGGCCTTCATGAAAATCGGCGCTCCGCCCGTTCTCCCTTTCTTCAAGGGCAAAGCGTCATCCTCCTTCCCGTAAGATGACTAAGTGTGTTCCTCGATCCCGAGTTTGTCCGGCGGGTTGTTCAATATCCTGTCCCCGTATTCAAGGAGATCTTCAAGTGTCATTGAACCAATCTCTCGCATCATGGCGTTATATAACCTGAACCAGACGTATTTCACCGTACAGTCAGGATCCTCGACACATTTGCCGTCCTTCTGAAGGCAGGCGTAGGAGTTCATGGGTCGATCGAGTTTCAAGATTATATCCCTGATCAATATCTTGTCCGCCGGTTTCGCCAGAGAATAACCACCATACCTGCCCCTGACGGCTTTGATTATTTCCGCCTGCCTAAGCTCCCCAAAGATCTTTTCGAGGAAATCTCTCGGGATCTCGTTATCGCTCACGATCTCAACAAGAGACATTTTATCTTTTCCGTTACGTGCCGATCTGGCCATCTTGTAAAGAGCTCTCAGCGCATAACTACTTTTGAGAGTGAAACCCATACTCTAAACCTCCTCAGAACTCTCCTCATCGCTTGAAAGGAGAGCTTCCACGAACTCCGACGGCTTGAAGGGCTTTAGGTCGTCTATCTTCTCGCCAACACCTATATATTTCACCGGTATGCCAAGCTCCTTCACTATGGCAAAGATTATGCCACCTTTCGCCGTACCGTCCAGTTTCGTGAGCACGATACCCGTTACATTCACGGCTTCCTTGAACTTCGCGGCCTGAATAAGACCGTTTTGACCTGTCGTAGCGTCTATGACCAGTAGTACTTCGTGCGGAGCTCCCTGGGCTGCCTTCCCGATCACCCTGTGTACCTTCTTCAGCTCTTCCATCAGGTTGCTTCTGGTGTGAAGTCTCCCGGCAGTATCTATGATAACAACATCTTTCCCTTTGCTTATGGCGTGGTTTATAGCGTCGAAGCCTACCGCCGCGGAATCAGCGCCCTGACCCTGGCTTATGAAATCGACTCCCGACCTGTCACTCCATATTCGAAGCTGTTCGACCGCCGCGGCCCTGAAAGTGTCGCAGGCCGCAAGTACCACTTTCTTTCCCTGTTGAGAATAGAGCTGCGACAACTTGCCGATCGTGGTTGTCTTGCCCGTTCCGTTCACGCCCACCACCGATATGACATGGGGCTTCGCGGTTTTCTGTTCATAAGGGATATCGAGAATCTCTATAAGCACGTCTTTTAGAACATCTATCGGATTTTTTCCTTTGTGCATTCTCTCTCTCAGAGCCTTTATTACATCTTGAGAAGTTTCTGAGCCCATATCGGAGAGTATAAGCAACTCCTCGATCTCTTCGAGCGTTTCCTCGTCTAGCCTGTCGAATGAAAGAAGTTTTTTGACGTTCTTGAAGAAACCGTCTCGAGTCTTCTTCAGCCCTTCCTTGAGTCTGGAAAAGATTCCCATTACTCATCCTCCGGTTTCAATACGCTCTCGGGATCATAGCTCGCAAAAAGCCTTTCGACCTCTTCAACGATCGGACCGTAGCCATCCTTTACGCTCACCATGACAGGCTTTTCTTCAGTCCTGGACTTGACTTCTACTACGCCTTCGGCAAGTTTTTTGCCCAGGGTTACACGCACCGGTATTCCAATGAGGTCTGCGTCTTTGAATTTCATGCCCGGTGAGGTCTCCCGGTCGTCGAGAAGCACATCGTAACCCTTTTTCTTAAGTAATCCATATATTTCGACGGATCTTTTCATTATCTCCTCGTCCTTGGTGTTGACCGCCGTAACGATGATATCGAAAGGCGCCGCCTCCAGAGGCCAGAGTATACCGTCTTTATCGTGCAACTGCTCAACGATCGCCCCTATGGTTCTCGACACCCCCCAGCCGTAACAGCCCATAACATAGGGAACTGCATTTCCCTGAGCGTCGGTGACCGCTCCCTCCATCTTGTCCGAGTACTTCGTTCCCAGTTTGAATATGTGACCGACTTCGATACCTTTTGCAGATTTCAAAGGTTTTCCGCACTTCGGGCAGGCATCCCCGGTCTTCACCATCTTGAGGTCCAGCCATTTCCCGATCTTGAAATCGCGTTCCGGCAGAATGCCACGATAGTGAAAACCTTCTTTCAAAGCTCCACCCACTGCGTTTTTCAAACCTTTTATCGAAAGATCAGCCACGATTTCTATCCCGCCGGGCAGACCGACCGGTCCGACAAAGCCGACAGGAACTCTCAGAAGTTCAAAAATCTGCTGGGGGGTCGCCATAGTGAGTGTCTGATCGTTCATCGAGGCCTTCAGCTTCGATTCGTTGAGTTCTTCGTCTCCCCTTATCAAAACCATCACGTACCCGTTTCTTCCACTGTATATAAGAGACTTTATAATATCCCTGGAACTGATACCCAGAAAGGCCGTTACTTCCTCGACCGTTCGAGATTGAGGTGTAGAAATCAGTTCGAGTTCCACAGGTTCCCGATCCTGCAAGACTGATTCGAAGAGATACTCAGCCTTTTCGTCTGATGCGGCATAACCGCAATCGCAGTACAAAAGCGTGGATTCACCGTACCTGGCCAGAACGTTGAATTCGTGAGATTCGTTACCGCCGATAGCTCCGGAATCGGCTTCCACTACTAGATAATCCAGTCCGAGCCTTTCGAGGATCTTACCGTAGGCAGAGTAGAAGTCTTTGTAAGCCTCGTCGAGAGATTCCCAACTATCATGAAAACTGTAGGCATCCTTCATGAGAAACTCCCGCGACCTCATAAGACCGAACCTCGGCCTTATCTCGTCCCGGTATTTCATGGCTATCTGGTAGAGAGAAACCGGCAATTGCTTGTATGATTTGAGTTCGTTGCGGAGAATGTGTGTGATTATCTCTTCGTGTGTCGGGCCGAGTGTGAAGAACCTCTCGTGACGATCCTGCAACTTCATCATCTCCGGGCCGTAGTCGTCCCAGCGTCCCGTCTCGTGCCAGAGCTCGGCAGGCTGTATTATGGGCATCAATATCTCCTGCGAACCGATCGCGTTCATTTCCTGGCGAACAATCTCTTCAATCTTCTTCAAGACCTTCAAGCCGAGCGGGAGATATGTATAGACTCCCGCGACCACCTTTCTGACGAAGCCGCCTCTTATCAAAAGTTTGATACTTACAAGATCTGCATCGGATGGAGCTTCCTTAAGGGTAGGAGCGTAAAGCTGTGAGAACCTCATCGTAACTCTCCTCTCAACAAAAAAACTAAATGGGACTAATTCGGTGTGATTATAGCACAGTTCCAGCACGCTGTCCGTCGTTTTGCTATAATAGAATATCGATTTTAGAGGGAGGGCCGGCATGAGTATTTCTGATCTTCAAGACGAGTTGAAAACTTACGTGGAAAACATCAAAAAAGCTGCCCATTTCATTCAGAAAGAGGTACCCACTAAACCGAAGGTCGCCATAATACTGGGCAGTGGACTTGGAGACATCTCCAGAAGTCTCGAAAACTCCATCTCCATACCCTACGAGGATTTGCCGGGTTTTCCAGTTTCTACGGCTCCGGGTCATAAAGGTGAACTCACCTTTGGAAACGTACTCCACCACGAAGTGATGCTTATGAATGGACGTTTTCATTACTATGAAGGATACTGCATGAGAACAATAACCTTTCCCATACGCGTAATGCAGGAACTCGGTGTGGAGGTTCTCATCATCACCAACGCTTCTGGAGGATTGAACCCCGACTTTGAAGTGGGGAGGGTGATGCTCGTCCGCGACATAATAAACTTCATGGGCGACAATCCGCTCATAGGACCTAACGTAGATGAATGGGGACCGAGGTTTCCTGATATGAGCGAACCTTTCGATCTGGAACTCCTCGAGAAGGCAAAACTCGCTTCGAAAGAACTCGGTATCGGTGTTTACGAAGGGGTTTATATCGGCGTGGCAGGACCGAATTTTGAAACCCCGGCCGAGCTGAGAATGATGAGGAGATTCGGCGCCGATTCAGTCGGAATGTCAACGGTTCCCGAGGTTATCGTGGCCCGTCACGCCGGTATCAAAGTGATAGGTTTCGCAGCCATATCAGATCGCGCCGTACCCGACGATTTGAAGCCAATTACGGCCGAAGAGGTTCTTGAGATGGCGAAAAAGGCCGGAAGGGACATGAGCAAACTGATACTGAAGACTCTGGAAAAAGTATAGGGGAGAAAAATTCTCCCCGCTGGTGGGTGCGGTAGGGATTGAACCTACGGCCTCTTCCTCGTCAAGGAAGCGCTCTTCCACTGAGCTACGCACCCGGACAGGAGAGATTCTACCATTGTAACCGTACAATTGTCAATATGTATATGAGGCTTGAAAACCCCAAATACAACACAATGGTTAACGCAGTTTTGAATTTCGAAGCTCGATAGATTATAATTGTTCTGTACACACTCATCTCTATTGAAAGGGGGCAACACTAGTGAAGAAAATTCTACTGGTAACACTTGCTCTGTTAGTATCACTCTTTGCGTTTGCAAGTGACCCAAACACGCTTGTGAATTTGACCATCGGTGAACCTGAGACACTCGATGGAATGCACTCCTACGATACTGCCAGCGGGGAGGTCATAGAAAACCTCTACGACAACCTGATTCAGTACAACGGGCAGTCGGTCACAGAGTTCCTGCCCATGCTCTCCACAGAAGTTCCGAGCGTCGATAACGGTCTTGTGGTTGAGGAAGATGGCGCTCTGAAGTACATATTTCCCATAAGGGAAGGCGTCAAGTTCCACAGCGGAAACATACTTACCCCGGCAGATGTAGAGTACTCCTTTGAGAGATACATACTCGGCGATCCCGCTGGCAAGGCTCACTGGATGATAATCGAAGCTCTTACCAGCTCGGCGTTCTACACAGTCGAAGACTGGTTTGCCGATTATGCGGGAATGGCATATTCCGATGCGGTAAACGCAGACAGGAATCCAATCTCCGACGAGGCCAAGGCCAAGCTCGTCTCCTTCTACGAAGAGGTCATTGATCCGAGAATCGAAGTAGTTGACAACACTGTCGTCTTCACTCTCGATGGTCCTTTCGGCGCCTTCCTGAACATAGTGTGTCATTTCGGCTCCTGGGGAGCGATAGTCGATTCCAAGCTCGCCATGGAACGCGGTGACTGGGATGGAAAGGCCGACGGCTGGTGGAAGTGGCACGATCTGGAAGCCGATGAATACGCATTCCACGACTTCGGAGGCGGTTCCGGTCCGTACAAGCTGGTCGAGTGGGACAGGGCACAGCAGAAGGTTGTTCTCGAGAGATTCGACGATTACTGGGCAGGTCCGGCGGCCATAAAGAACGTCGTGATCTGGGGTGTCGATGAATTCTCTACCAGAAAGTCCATGTTCGAAGCCGGCGATGCCGATATCGCTTACTTCGATCCGGTCTATCTCGATCAGGCTCTGGCACTGGAAGCACAGGGTAAGGCCGAAGTTACGACCGGTTATCCAGTTTCCTCGATAACCTCTCTACACTTCAACTGGCTGATCGCAGAAGGCAGTGAGTATCTCGGAAGCGGAAAGCTTGACGGAAACGGTATCCCGAGAGAATTCTTCTCCGATATCCACGTAAGAAGGGCTTTCGCTTTCTGCTACGATGGCATCACATTCATCGATGAAGTTATAAATGGTCTCGGTAAGCTCGTTCCGACAGATCTTCCCGAAGGTTACCTCGGCTTCGACGAAACCCTGCCGTTGCCCGAATTCAATCTGGCCAGGGCCGCTGCCGAATTCAAGCAGGCCTGGGGCGGAGAAGTCTGGAACAAGGGTTTCAAACTCCAGATACTCTACAACACCGGTAACAATTCCAGACAGACTGTCGCCGAAATGCTCTCCTACTTCGTGAGTTCTATCAACCCGAAGTTCAAGGTTGAGCCGCTCGGTGTTCAGTGGCCGACGTACCTCTCGGCACAGAACAACGGATTCCTTCCGATGTTCATAATAGGCTGGGTCGCAGACTATCCAGATCCACACAACTTCATATCCACGTACTACGCGAGCTTTGGTACCTACGCAGGAAGACAGGGACAGCTGTTCAGAGAGTGGGCAATAGAGAACGTCGACGATGAAATCGTCGCCGCGATCAAGGCAACCGACTCCGCGGAGAGAATTAAGCTTTATAAATCCGTTCAGGAGAAGGCCATAGAATTCACTCTAGGTATTCCTCTCTACATGCCTGTTGGACTCCATGTTGAATCTCCCCAGGTAGATGGCTGGTATCCGCAGACTGCAAGATCAGGTTACTACTACTACCATCTTTCCAAGAGCGAATAGAAAGGCTTGATAAGCGAGAGCCGGGTGTCCTTCTAACCCGGCTCTTTTTTTGATCAAAAAAATGCACTATAATAGTCTTAATTATCTGTTTATTCTGTGTAAAGGGGTGATACTCAGGTGACAGCTTACATAATCAGAAGGCTTCTTTTGATGCCGCTCATACTGATCGGCGTTACCTTAATTATTTTTTCGATGATCTGGGCTCTCGGACCGGACAGACTTCTGGCTTCATATATAAAAAGCCCTGAAGCTCTCAAAACTCCAGACGCAGCTGAAAGATTGATCAAAAAATACGGGCTGGATGAACCCATGCCTGTGCAATACCTCAAATGGCTGGGGAACATTCTCCAGGGTGATTTCGGGTACTCCATGGTTGGAAAGAAGGGGGTACTCCCGGCCATGCTGGAGCGTTTCCCTTACACTCTAGAACTAACCATATACGCGATAATTCCTGTAATTCTGGTGGCGATATGGCTGGGGGTGGTTTCGGCGGTTCATCAGAACAAATTCATCGACCAATTCATTAGAGTGTTCGCTCTCGTGGGCTGGTCGCTGCCCGACTTCGTTTTCGGTCTCTTGTTGCTTCTGGTCTTTTATTCGTTGCTGGGCTGGTTCCCGCCCGGTATGGTCAATACACAGTTCGACCTTATAATGCGCAGTGCTGAGTGGAATAAAATCACTTCCATGCCGACGATAGATGCCTTGCTGAATGGAAGGTTCGATATTTTCGTGGATGCCTTGAGACATCTGATTCTGCCGGTCATGACCCTGGCTTACCTCTGGTGGGCGTACCTCCTCAGAATAACCCGTTCCAGCATGCTCGAAGTCCTCAGGAAAGATTACATAAGAACCGCGAGGGCAAAGGGCGTGCCGGAGAATATCGTAATCCAGAAGCATGCCAAAAAGAACGCTATGATTCCCGTTCTCACAGTTGCCGGCGGTTCTGTCATAGGATTGCTTGGTGGAACCGTCTTCGTTGAAACCATCTTCAGCAGGGTCGGCATGGGGAGGTTTCTGGCCGATGCGGCGACCCTTCTGGACTACTGGTCGATAATAGGCGGGGCGCTTTTCTTCTCCTTCATTATGATAGTTGGCAATCTGGTTGTGGATGTATCGTATGCTCTCGTTGACCCGCGAATAAGGCTTGAGTGAGGAGGCAAAATAGATGGCAGTCAAAAGAAAAAGCGAATTTCGAAAGATAATGAAGAAGTACTGGAAGAACGGGACCGCTGTTCTGGGTACCTGTCTCTTGGTCTTCTTCATAATCGTCGCGGTCTTTGCTCCCCAGATAGCCGGAGTCAACGAGATGGGAAACAACTATCAGATCCCGAGGGTTTCTTGGTCTTCCAAGCCCATCGCACCAACTTCCGAACACCCGTTCGGAGTAATCGGCGGAAGAGACATCTTCTACGGCGTGGTATGGGGAACAAGAACGGCCTTCAGGCTTGGTTTAATCATAACCGGTTTCTCGGCATTGATCGGTGTCGCGATCGGATCCATCTCCGCGTATTTCGGAGGGTGGGTCGACGAAATACTGATGAGAATCGTGGATATTTTCCTTTCGATACCTTTCCTTGTCGCGGCGATGGTGATGACAACCATTCTTGGAAAAGGGCTGGACAAAGTGATAATCGCCCTCATCATATTCGGCTGGATGAGCACCGCCAGGTTGATTAGAGGAAACATACTCCAGGCGAGGGAGGAGCAGTACGTCCTGGCCGCGAAAGCTCTGGGACAGAAGGACTGGAAGATTATCATGAAGCATATTCTTCCGAACACTATCTTCCCGGTTGTAGTACAGATGTCTATGAGAATAGGATCCTATGTAATAACCGCGGCGGGATTGAGCTTCCTCGGAGTAGGCGCCGAACCTGGATACGCAGATTGGGGAACTATACTCTCTTACTCGCGCAACTGGATGACCATGCTCAACGAGTCCTGGTTCGCAATAGTTTTCCCCGGCACAGCAATGGTCCTTTTCGTTCTCGCCTGGAACCTCGTGGGTGATGCCCTCAGAGACATCTTCGACCCGAGAATGAGAAGCTGAGGAGGATTTTGACGTGGATAGCAAAAACGCACTTTTACAGGTGAAAGATCTAAGAACCTATTTTCATACAGAAGACGGTATAGTGAAAGCGGTAGACGGCGTCACTTTCGATGTTTATTCCGGCGAAACGCTCGGGATAGTCGGTGAATCCGGTTGCGGAAAGAGCGTCACTTCCCTTTCGGTGATGAGACTTCTGGATGAAAAGGGCGAAATCGCCGGCGGAAAGATCATCTTCGAAGGTAGAGACGTGATGGCCATTCCCGAGTCACAGATGATGAAGATCAGAGGAAACGACATGGCCATGATCTTCCAGGAACCCATGACGGCTCTCAACCCGGTCTTTACGGTTGGTTTTCAAATAATGGAGGCCATTCTCCTTCACCAGGATGTCAACAAGGAACAGGCTAGAACGATGGCGATAGATATGCTTCGCAAGGTCGGTATTCCCGAACCGGAAAAGAGGGTTGACGAGTACCCTCACGAACTCTCCGGAGGAATGAGACAGAGAGCCATGATAGCCATGGCGCTTTCCTGCAATCCGAAACTCCTCTTCGCGGATGAGCCCACCACGGCTCTGGATGTGACCATTCAGGCGCAGATTCTCGAGCTCATGAAGTCGCTTCAAGAACAATACGGCATGGCTCTGGTGATGATTACGCACGACCTTGGAGTGATAGCGGAGATGGCCCAGAGAGTCGTTGTGATGTACGCCGGAAAGGTAGTGGAATACGCCGAAGTCCTAACGCTCTTCAAAAAGCCAAGGCATCCTTACACCTGGGGTCTAATGAACGCGATCCCCAAACTCGATGAGGACAAAGAGGTTCTCTACAACATACCCGGTGTCGTTCCCGACCCTCTAGATTTTCCGGATGGTTGCAGATTCAACACCAGATGTCCGCTGGCGACCGACAAATGCAGAAAAGAAGAGCCGCCCCTGGTGGAAGTAGAAGAGAACCACACATCGGCCTGCTGGTACGTGGATAAACTCGTCGAAATGATCAAAGTATCTAGGGCAGGTGAGGGCGCATGAGTAAAATAACCGATAGTAGACTACTTCTAAGGGCCGACCGGCTGGTGAAACACTTCCCGGTAAGGGCCGGCGTTTTCAGAAGGGTAGTGGCACAGGTCAAAGCCGTCGACGATATCAGTTTCGATGTTTACGAGAAAGAGACTCTCGGACTCGTCGGAGAATCCGGTTGCGGTAAAACCACGGCTGGTATGTCGGTTTTGAGGCTTTATGAGCCGACTTCCGGTAGAATAATCATGGAAGGGGAAGATACGACCTACTATTTCATGCCCGCTCTGAAAGCCCAGAAGTATATAAGAGACATATACATCGACCGATTCACCGAGTTGAAAAGCAAGGGTGGATCGGCCGAGGCTGCGATTCAATCGTTTCAAAACGATTTCGATAGAAAGATAGCCGAAAGATACTTCAAAGAATTCAACGAAGACCGGAACGCCTTCGTGAGAAGTATGCTTTCGAACCGCGAAGAGAAGAGAAAGGCCTTCAGAAGAAACGCGCAGATCATCTTCCAGGACCCCTTTTCTTCGCTCAATCCCAGAATGCGGGTCAGGAACATCATCGGGGAGGGTGCCAGGATCCACGGGCTGGCAACTGGAAGCGACGTTCTGGACAAAGTCGCCGATATTATGACGAAAGTCGGTCTCTCCAAGGATCACATGTCCAGATTCCCGCACGAGTTCAGCGGGGGACAGAGACAGCGTATAGGGGTCGCCAGAGCCTTGATTCTAAATCCCAAACTCATAGTCTGCGACGAAGCCGTCTCGGCCCTTGACGTCTCGATTCAGGCCCAGATTCTCAATTTGCTGAACGACCTTCAGAAAGAATTCGGCCTTACCTATCTCTTCATCGCTCACGATCTTGGCGTTGTGAAACACGTCAGCAGGAGGGTGGCCGTCATGTACCTCGGAAAGGTAGCGGAACTTGCCGACAAGAAAAAACTATTCGACGATCCTCTACACCCTTACACCGTATCGCTGATGTCGGCCATTCCCGAGGCCAACCCGGAGAAGAAAAAGCAAAGGATCATCCTCCAGGGCGATGTCCCCAGTCCGATCAATCCTCCTTCCGGCTGCAGGTTCCATCCACGCTGTCCCATAGCCAAAGAAATCTGTGCCAGAGAGGAACCCCAGTTGCAGGATGTCGGAGGTGGACATTTCGTCTCCTGCTTCTTCCCCGGACAGCTGAAAAGGTAGAAGACCGGTACGATAGAATAGATCTATCAAAGCATTCCGCCGATTCCGTTCACTATTGTCTGAAGTCCGGCGGAATGTTTTTTTATCAGAGGTTGAAGAAAATCAAGCGGACTGTCGTTTTCCAGTTTCAGGACGATCTTTGTTCTGTAAGAACTCTTGACCTTCGAGAGAAGCGGAACTATGGGGCCGAAGAGTTCCAGATAAGCATCTTTCGACTTTTCCAGCCCGGCCACCACTTGTTTACCAAGATCAAGGCTTTCTTCCTCTGAATTTCCGGTGCATACGATCTCCACGATCTTGACGAAAGGCGGGTAGCGTAACTCTTTCCTTAGATCCAGCTCCTGTCGGAAGAAACTGTCGTAATCCCTCTCGAAGGCCTTGCTTATAACCCTGTTGCCGGGATTGAAACTCTGAATGAAGGCCCTTCCCTTGCCGGCCCTGCCCGAGCGGCCGCTAACCTGCGCGATGTGCTGAAAGGCAGTTTCAGGACTGTCGTAGCTGGGAAAACTCATAAGGCGGTCGGCATCGATCACCAGCACCATTTCGACGTCGGGAAAGTCGAGCCCTTTCGTGATCATTTTAGTCCCCACTATTATCTGGCTCTTTTTTTGAGAGATGGCCTGCAGAGCCTTTTCGTAGGCGAGCGGATTATCGACGGTTTCGCGATCCATGCGCATTATGCTGACGGACGGAAAGAACTTCTGGAGATCGTTTTCCACTCTCTCCGTACCGAACCCCCGCGCCGAAAGTGTCATCGATCCACAGGTCGGACAGGATCTCGGCACGTGCTGCCTGTATCCGCAGTAGTGACACTTCATGGCGTTGTCGATCTTGTGGTAAGTCAGAGAGACGGAACAATGAGGACAGGTTACGGTTTGACCGCACGTGTGGCAGACCACGTAGTTAGAGAATCCCTTTCTGTGAACGAAGACGAAGACCTGTTTGCCCTGCGAGAGGGTGTTTTCTATCTCTTTGAGCGCCCTTGCGCTTATGATAGGGTTTTTCTCCTCTTTCATATCGATAATCTCGATCACCGGGAAGCTTCCAACCGGCCTGTTTCGGAGCTCCAGCAGATCCATGCCGCCAGTGCTCGCAGCGTAGAAGTGTGTAACTCTGGGCGTCGCCGAGCCGAGAATAATCGGGATATCGAGCAAACGCCCTTTCTTCATGGCCACCTCTACACCGTCGTAAAAAGGCACGCTCTGCTGGTAAAAGCTGGCGTCATGTTCTTCGTCGATTATTATCAGGCCGGTTCTTTTCATGGGAACCCACAGCGAACTCCTTGTCCCGACCAGGATGTCCACGTTTCCCTCGGTGGCGTCGAGCCAGATTCTCTGCCTCTGTCCGGCGGTCATGTAACTGTGGTACTGCCTGATGACTCTACCCGGGAAAGCCCCCCTGACACGCGCCAGAAGCTGGGGAGTCAGGGAAACTTCCGGAACCATTAATAGAACCTGTTTTGCCCTGTTCAGCCAGTACTCCATGACGCTGAAGTACACCTCGGTCTTTCCCGTACCTGTAAGGCCGTAAAGAAGCGATACCCCGTTTCTTTTATCGATCAGTGCTCTGGAGACTTTCTTCTGCTCTTGAGTGAGATCGACGACCGACGGGATAACCCATTGAGAATCGTCTTCCTCTACCTCCTCCATCGAGAGAATTCCCTTCCTGACGAGCGTCTCGATCGGGCTGCGACTGTTCAATCCGAGTTTTTTCTCGAGAACGGAGATCTCCTCGGAGCTGACGGAGAGGAGATAATCGACTATCGACTGCCAGACAGGATTGAGCTCTTCGCGCAGATCTATCAACTTTCTGTTCAAAGAGACTTTTTTGATCTTCCGCTTGCCCGAGACCTTTCGATCGAAACTGTGCATTACCTTCACGTCTCTTGACCTCAGAAGCTCCTGGAGTTTTTCGCTTCCAAACTTTTTCAGGAAGCTGTCTTTAGTCATAGGCAATCCGAGATCGACATCACCGGATATGGCCACCACGTAATCGCTTACCTGAAGCAGTTTTCCCGGTGGGAAGAAGAGATCGAAGACCTTTCCCGGCGGTGCGACGAACTCCTTTGAGGTGTATATGGCCAGTTCAAGATCTGAACCTTTGAGGAAGGGTTCTGGATCTATCTTCTTCGTGATGTTCTTTATTTTGTAAGGCCCCTTCCTCTCTTCAAGAGAAACGACGTAACCTATGGTGTTCCTGCCGGCGAAATTGACTTCCACCCTTTCCCCGGGCGAGAGCGGCAGATCGCTGTTGTATGTGTAGGTCTCGAAGAGGGGGGAATTGGATATCGCAACCTGGACAAGCATCAGGAGATACCTCTCTCGTATATGACCTGTGAAAGCATCTCCGAACCTCTGGAGCGCCATTCTGGAGATCTGTACAGAGAGGAGTAAAAGTCGCTGGCTTTGAAATCTCTCCCCAGCTGTTCTTCCAGAAGCTTAACGTCTATTTCCATCTCCCTCTTGAGCGCCTGATCGACCACCTTTCTCCACAGCGAGGCCGTCGTGACGATGGGAATGCGCACCAGCTTTTTTATGCCCGACAGGTACTCTCTCCCCTTTTCGTTGAAGGCCAGGACACGGAGATACTGCGGTCCCAGATCGTTGCTCTTTTCGATCAAATCTCCGGTGAATCCGAAGGCCGGATAATACATCAGCCTTCTGATCCTTGAAAGCGTGAACCTCTTCGTCTTGACACAGTTGGCGAAGGCAGTCATGTCGGAACACATCGAGCACTCTCTGAATCTGGCGTCGAGGCCTTCCACGAAACCGTAGTATCGCCCATAATCGCTTCTCGATAAAAGCCGTAGGTATGGAATGAAGAAGCTTCCCGTATCCTCTCGAAAGACGGGACCCTTACCGGCCCTTATCTCATCAAGTATCGCGTCGAACGATTCCTGCGGGACGGCCTCCCTCACCGATTCTAGATCGCCTTTAGAAAGAAGCTTTCTTATCGCCGTCGCCGAAGAAAACTCGCCTTTGTGGGTCTCGTCGGTGTAGGCGGCGCCTGTCCTTCTGATCGCATGAGGCCTTATCTTACTCCCTATCTCCTTCATCGCCCTCATGTACTCGACTCCGAGAATATTGTTTGAAGATCCTATCTCCTCTATTCTGAAAGACAGGTCGCTGTCTCTTCTGCCAATAAAATCCCTGATCGCGTATTTGCGCGCGTTCGGAAAAGAGTGGCCTTCCTTCAGATGAAAGCGCAGACTTCTTCGGTACTCGTCGGGTTCTTCTATCAGGATTTTCGAGACTTCACTCATGAGAGAGAGATCGCCGGTCTCGCTGCCGAAAACCACATCGGTCACGCCTGCGCGATCAAGAGAGCGGATCGAACCGGTCGCGAAGCCGCCGGCATCCTGAAGCGCGTAAACCACGGGCAACTCCAGAACGAGATCCACCCCAAATTTCAACGCCACCCTCGCACGGGAGAACTTCTCGATAATCGCCGGCTCGCCGCGTTGAACGAAATTGCCGCTCATTACCGCGACCGTATAATCCGGCTTCACCAGCTCCTTCGATTGCCGGAGGTGAAAGAGGTGGCCGTTATGAAATGGATTGTACTCAACCACGAGGCCGAGAACCTTCACTCATTTTCCTCCAATTAGAAGAGCATTAAGAGCCGTGCCTGGTCCTTCGTTCAGGAGCGTGGAGCCGTCCTTGGGGAACCTGAGGCTAGAGATAAGAGGTCGGAAGAGCAGAAAGGTCTTGCTTTTCTTACCTCTTACCCCTTCTCTCATACCTCTTTATAAAACTCCAACTATCTCTCCGTACAAAGGTCCGGCGGACACGCTATCTACCTTTATCTTCACGGGAATTCCTATCAAGTTTGCATCGGCATGGTATATCACTATCTTGTTGTTCATCGTCCGGCCGTAGATCTTCCCGTTTCCCTTTATCTTTCCCTCACCTATGACATCTATCACCGTGTCAAGGTACTTCTCATTTTCCTGCCGGTTTATATGTTTCTGCAGCGCCAGGAGATCGTTCAGCCTTTTGATTTTCACCTCCTGGGGAATATCGTCGGGGAGTTTTCTGGCCGAAAGCGTCCCCTCTCTGGGAGAGTACATGGCCAGGTTTACCCTCTCGAACCTGACTTCTCTTATCAGCGAGACCGTATTCTCGTAATCGGCCTCGGTTTCGCCCGGGAAACCCACTATGATATCCGTACTCAGAGACGAATCGGGAACTCTATCCCTGACGCGTCTTATAAGATCCAGAAAATATTCCCTGGTATAGCCCCTGTTCATGGACTTCAGGATCCTGTCGCTTCCCGATTGAACCGGCAGATGAATCGAGCGCGAAATTCTCTCGCAAGAGGCTATCACATCTATCAGCTCGTCGCTGAAATCCTTCGGATAAGATGTGAGAAACCATATTCTCTCTATCCCTTCTATCTTCAAAGTCTCTCTCAACAGGGCGGCGAGTGACGACCCGTCCTCTAGATCCTTCCCGTAAGAGTCCACGTTCTGACCAAGGAAGGTTATCTCCCTGTAGCCGCTGTCGGCCAGCTGCCTTACCTCGTTCAGTATGTCCGTCATCTTCCGGCTCTTTTCTCTTCCCCTGGTATAAGGGACTATACAGTAAGAGCAAAACTTATCGCAACCGTATATGATAGTAATCCACGCGTGGTGTTTGCTGGTACGTAATCTCGGGCTGTCCGCGTCTAGTTCGTCTATATAGTCGCCCATCTCTATGAAACGTTCTCCAACGGCGGCCCTGGACAGCAACTCGTCTATCCGTGAAATTGCTCTCGTTCCGAAAACGAAATCGACCTCCCTGTGCGTGAGGAGCTCGGTCGAATTCTTTTCGGCGACACAGCCACAAACTCCTACAACGAGTCTATCATTGCTCTTTTTGAGGGCTTTGAGCTGACCGAGTTTTCCGTACAACTTGTCTTCCGATTTCTCCCGCACCGCACAGGTATTGACTATAACCGCATCGGCGGCTTCTTCACTGTCTATAATCTCGTGTCCGGCACGACGGAGAATTCCCATCATCGCTTCTGTATCGCTTATGTTCATCTGACACCCGAAGGTTCTGAATGCTACTTTCAAAAAACCACCTCTAAACCGATATCCATTCTCAGGTAAATTCTACATCATTGACCGATTTGGATAAACCACGTTATGTTACCATTGGAGTGAACGGTGTTCGTTTCTTTTTCACCAGGCTCATTCAACAGTGATATTCCTGGAGGTGTCAGATGTTTGCAAAGGCTTACAAAATAGCAAGTTCCTTCACAAAACCCGTTGTGGTTCTCACCAGAAAAGAAGATGCCAGAGTCGGCGCCTCCTGCGGAGTATTCATCATCCTAAACCGGGAAGGCTGGATAATCACCGTTGCCCATCTATGGCAGTCCTACTTCCTCTTCAAAAAGCATCAGGCAAATCCCTCGAGCAACGGGACACAGATGATTACCAACCATTCCTTCTGGTGGGGAAAGGACGGGGTGACTTTAAAAGATATACATCCCTTCCCCGATTACGATCTGGTGATAGGAAGATTGGAGCCCTTCGATCCCTCCGAAGTGAGTGAATACCCTTCATTCGTAGATTCAGAAGAGATGCGAATCGGAACCAGTCTTTGCCGTGTTGGATACCCGTTCTCCAGAATAAAGGCTTCCTTTGACGAAGGCAGTTCGAGATTCAAAATGGATCCCAGAAGTCTACCGGCGCTGTTTCCCATCGAAGGCATATACACCAGGACGGTGGCGGCTCCTGCTTTCAAAGAAGCGAAGAAAATTGCGAAATTCATAGAGACTTCATCTCCGGGACTGCTCGGCCAAAGTGGTGGACCTATACTGGATGTTACAGGAAAAGTGTGGGCCGTGCAGAGCCGCACCGTTCACCTCCCGCTCGGTTTCAGTCCAAAAGTGCGAAAAGACGGTAGGGAAATCGAAGAAAACCAGTTCCTTAATGTTGGCTGGGGAGTGCATGTAGAGATGATCATAGACGCAATGAAATCATCGGGAATTGCTCTATAATATACGGGATTTATTATGAAAAGACCCTGGAATAACACAAAGAATTATAGATCAAGATAGCTTTGTGGTAAAATCATAAGTAAATATACAGTTTACAATTCTAATCTTTTTCTTCAAGGAGTAGATTACTGTGAAGAAGATCTTATTTGTATTACTACTG